>JAABUZ0100000060.1_pt1 | contig 243047 bp, 224 predicted proteins | sample 5562091 | NCBI WGS metagenome assembly JAABUZ01 (sample SAMN12813069, study PRJNA571459) | rock metagenome | isolation source: Antarctica rocks | place: Antarctica: Victoria Land, Linnaeus Terrace sud | collected 2015-12-21
TGTTCAGGTCTGTTGATGGGGGGGGAGGGGGGCGGGTCGACGCTGGTGGTTTGTAGTGTCAGGAGTGAAGCTGTCAAGGGGTGGGTTGTTCGCGTGGGGGGGAGGGTGGTTAGGGGTGTGAGTTGATTTCCTTTTTTTGGGATTTGGGGGCCTGGCGGGGATGATAGGGGGGGAGGGGGAGTATGGGGTTGAGGGATTGGGTAAGGAGTTGGGCAAGGAGGAGGGTGCGCGGGGCGAAGAAGTTGGCATTTTCTCGATTCATAAATTTTCTTTCATATATGTGGTTTGTGAATGTTGAGAGGTTTGAGAGGAAGGGGAGGAGGGGGAGAAGAGATTGCTCTACAGGCAGAGGTTCTGAGTCTGCCCAGTGTGGTGTATTTGTGGATCTCTATATTGCTGGATCGAGTGGAATGATAACACCTGGATGGAGATGATGATATAGATTTCTTTTTCTGTTTTTATATCTTGTGCGGATCATAGGTACACATCTAAGCACGGCTGACATATCCAAGGACATCGCTCTTCGACTAGCTACCCTTCCACCGCCACGATCCGCCTCTTCATACCCTCTACATATCCAAAACCCCATCTCTCTACCACAATTAGCCGTCCTCCTCACGCTTCTCAACCAATCCCTCGACATAATCGACATCAGTACCTGGACCGGCGACGCCCAGGACGCCTCCTTCATCGCAGGTCAATTGCGGCTCTTGGCGGACTCGATTGACGAAGCGAGGCAAACGCTAAAAGGAGGCGAAGATGTGGTGGGCGGGAAATGGTGGGATCCGCGGGAGGAGGACAATGTAAGTCTCATTGGTTCCTCTGACTTAACTGGGTTGATATTCGGCGTCCGAGCTCTAATGGTTCAAGGCTTACTCTCCACCACATCCACCGAATCTTTCGACGCACCTCTCAGTCATTGATGCTGCCTTGTTCCTCCACGTTCGCACTCTGTACTGGCCGCATGATGATAATGCCTCGTTATCTGGCTTCTCGCTTCGCCAGCGCCTTGGACTTGCTCCCCGACTACCCGAGCACGATGAGTCTGAGCAAGTATTCACATACAAAGACCAACAAGTCAAAGTACGAGAGAAAGTTCGGGTGGAGAGTCAAGACCCGGCGTTGATAGCTATAATGGCGAAGTTGAGTGCTCTGGGTCACGCGGTGGCTGTTTGGCGGCATAATTTGAGTATCGTCATGGGAATCGAAGTCGAAGAAGGCTCCTAGTCTTTGGCTCCAGTACCAGCCCGATCAAACGGTGGGTGTGCTTGTTACGGTGGGTGTGCTTGTTTCGGCGTAGAGCCTTGTTGCGCCGAAAGCGATGTCGTCTAGCCCGTCGAAGCCGGCGAACCCATCTTCAGTAGCCCAGTCTTGGCCAGGTGGTAGCTTTACAAGGACTTCACAGCTCCAGCCAACGACCAGCATCCCTGGGGGTCTACTACCCTCTTCCTCGACAGCAGCGCAAACTTTGCGCAAGGTGCTACGTATGACACGCTGGTCTGGACAGCTGGCCCTTTCGAGTACCGCACATGGCGTATTTGAAGGCCACGGTCTAGGTCTCAAGGGTACTGTACCATCATTCTTTACTAAAGACCCATTGCTTCCGGGCTCAATGCCAGTCAAGCTCTCTACGAGTGAGCCCAGTCGATGTAATGACATCAGGAACACCGCCGTCTGCGTAGGTACATATGGAGGTGGATCAGGAGCCGCGCCCTTTCTTCCAGTACCAGTACATATCAACACTTGATCGGCCACACTACGGTGAGTGGCCGGGATGTTTGCGAACAGCGGAGCACTCAGCGAACTTGTTATACCTGGAAGGACAGTAGGTAGATAGCCCTTGTCGCGGAAGAAGGCGAACTCCTCGGCACCACGTCCGTATATATATGGATCTCCCTGCTTGAGTCGAAGCACAGTGTGGCCGTTCTCAAGGGCTTCTAGTCCGAGAGTTAAAAGCTCGGTCTGAGCTGCTTCAGCATTTCCGGGGAACTTGCGTGCTATATGGACTGGTGTGCGACGCGGTATCAGATCCAGGACGGGTGCTGGAACAAGCTTATCTGCAAGAATGACGGATGCTGTCTGGATCGCCTTGTGTGTCGCCAAGGTCAAGAGGGCAGGAGAGCCTGGTCCGGAGCCAGCGAGAATGATGCGCGCTTTTGGTCGCAGCCGCGTGTCAAGAACAGATTTGTCAAGTGGCGGGACCTGCGACGAGGGAAAAGAGTAGGCTTGCAGAATCTGATCAATGTCTGCATCTGTGATGGAGGCGAGCCGCCCAAGGGGCCAGTACTCGCAGATTTGCGAGAGCCAGCGTATACGCCGAGTTTTGGCAGTGGTGTGGTCTGCTTCCGTAACGAGCTGATTGAAGGACGCCTTCTGAGCAACCGTGTCATCGTCGTCGGGTTCAACCTCTGGGTCTTCGGAAGCTTGGACCCGATGATCTTCTTCCCATATCCGACGGCGGACGGTGCCGAGACGTTCGACTGCCGTGCCGAAATTCTGGGGAAGGATGGATGCGATCTCCCGCCGTATGCGAGAAGCGAGCTTACAGCCTTTGCCCGACGTGGTGATGCCAATCTGGAGGGGCCCGTCAGAGTGGGTGGAGAGAAGCGTGAACGAGCATAAGTTGGGTGCATCAACCACATTGACCGGGATACGCAAGCGGCGACACAAGGCTGATATGTGATTACCTATCGCCGAATGTTAGCTTTGTTCTGCGTCCTAAGAATTATCCTGCATACTCTGCGGCGATTTCCCCCCCGAGGTCACAAAGACAGCATCAACCACCAAGTCAACCTCTTTCCTTCCCAATGTCGTCAGGTCGTCATCCTCGAAAATCTTTGGTATCCATTCCACTTCCCCAGCTTCGATCCGCTTTGCCAGTACGTAGTGAACGTCTGCGTCTGAGGGCGCAATTAGCTTTGGCTTTGCCCCAACTTCGATGCTCTTGGCACATCTTGCACTGGCTAGAGGGTTAGATCCCACAATTAAGTGGACAAGCCCGGCACAGTCTTGGGCTATCAGCAAGGCAGGCGCCATCGAGTCAATATATTGCAGTTGCTTCTCAATCGAATCCTTGTAAGAATAGGTACCTTAGGTTGAGATGAATGGAATATGAATGCAACTCCGGACAGTCACTCCGTTTTTCAAGGGACGTCGAAAGGAAACTCTGCGGTCGATGCCGAGCGATGGTGCCTCGAAGTGTACGGACACAAGGATGGAGACATATTGCTTTTGTAGTCTTATGGTGATTGGCAATCCCTAGAGCAATTCCTGGCCGTGGGGCAAATTTGTTGATAACGCCATTATCATTATCGATAGAGAGGCTCCGAGGATGTCCCGCTAGCGCCGCGGAGATCTTTGCTATCGCTAAGGGCGGTTCCCTTTGGCAGGCGCTCCCGTCTCGAGGAATGCTACAACATTTTGGTAGAGAGTGTTGGAGAAATTGAAAGCCTCTGCGGACAAAGAAGGCTCGCGGCTTTCCAGCTGATTGGATTTGCTAGACTGTTTCAACATCGACCGGACCGGCTTCTGATCGTTGCCGATCGACTGGAGCGGGCAACAGACATGACCTCAAATCAATCTTTGCAACGTTCCAGAGTAGAATAACAATTGCAATGCGTGGATATGACGACCAGGAATACCAACGATGAATGGCTTAACGTCATCAAAGAAGCCGAGAAAGGCGTGCCAGCCAACTTCACTGAATATAAGGCGCCCGGCTTGGGGACCCTGGGGTTCGCGAAATGTATAGATCACACGTTGTTGAAGCTCGACGCGACGAAGCATCAGATTCGAGAACTTTGTGAGCAGGCACGAACGTACAACTTCAAGGTCAGCAGAGACCATCTCCTACCTCCATGTCATGGGCGTTGCCAGCTTCATGTCTATTTGGTGGACCCTCATTTTCTTGTCCCTTGTCAAGACCGTGATGCAACATCCTATACGCTGGAAAGGCATTATCCCATTCGCTGGCAGGGTGCTGACGCCACGGCCTGGCGAAATAAGAACCAGACTTATCACACTCTTTAAACGTTCTGACAAGATGGCAACGGACTGAACGACCAGTGACGGCCCACTGCAAAAGCGGTCGAACGTCAAAGGGTATCCGTGACTGGATGGAATGGCTCCTAAGGAAGCCGCAAGAAACGGGTTTCTAATAGTATCACGAAGTGAATCCAGCATCCACTGATGCCGTCGCTTGAACACAAGCACATCATTTCTATTCCCCAGTCTGCCAAGTTCCTGCATTTGATATATAGCTGTTGTTGGCATTAGCAAAAGCTAATTGTGGTGAACTCTGCACAGTCAGTATGCGTCCGGCTGGAGTGGGTCCCGCTCGCTGTCGACCTACTTCAAGGGTCCTCTGTGGTAGTTGCCTGCGTAGTAGGCTTCCATGAAGGTACTCAATCTGTTCCTGATAAAATGAAGTATGGTTCCGTCATCCATGTGACATCACGTATAAACAACTTACAGGCGCCAGGGAAGCTGGAAAGGCCATTGATGCTGGAGCGTCTGAGCTCGACATGGTTCTCAATTGGGTGCAACTCAAGGCCAAGAACTACGAACATGTCTATACGGACATCGCTACCATTCGCAACATCGCCCCTCACCCCATCCTCCTCAAAGTGATCTTGGAGACCTCGCAACTTTCTTGGTCCGACATCATCGCGGGTTGCAAGATAGCTGAAGCGGCGAGAGCAGATTTCGTCAAGACGAGCACCGGCCTCAATGGGCCTGGGGCGACCATCGAAAACGTCAGGCTGATGAAGGCGATGGTCGGGGATGATTTCAAGGTCAAAGCAAGCGGCGGTGTAAAGACGATACATGAGTGTCTGGCCATGATGAAGGCTGGTGCAGAGAGAATCGGTACCAGCAATGGCGTGGGGATCATCAATGAGGCGAAGGGCTTGATTGACGGGATCACGTATTAGATTGTGGACCCCCACAGGCGAGACCAAGGCCTGATTCCGTCTTGCAAAAGACATTCAGTAGTTCTTAGTGCTTTCTCCTTGGTTATGTTGGAGTGTATTTTTAATACCTACTTCGTATTACTCTCACCCACAAGGGTTAAAGATGGCCGGATTGCTGAAAGCTCAAGTAATTCCGCTATTCTTCCCCGCTTGCTGAATCAAGAAGCTCCCTGGATGATTCCTGGATGATTCCTGGATGATTGCAAGGGGTTGTGTGTCTTCGGTTCCCGTAATAGCTCACTTTTAATATGGGAAGGCACATGGGTCTCGCTAACAACATCACGTGCCAAGCTACATAGTACCTTATCCAGCGTCCACGACCGCTATAGATTCATCTTCTATCTTCAATTTCAGTCTCAGACGGTCAACTCCAAATCGACATAATGCCATTACTGCGAGTTGCATGACTGGGTGACGCACCTTCTGAATTTTCGCAAAAATGGCCGCCTTACCGGAGTCAAAGGCTTCCCAATCGGGCCAGTCCTTTGCTTTCATGCAATTACCTCTGGGTAAGTACTCGTTCATAGGCTGGCGGCTCTATACTTTTTCAGCTGATCGGGCCTGTACAGAGATTCGAACGATGATCTACGAAGAACTGCTCGTCGTACCATGCCGCATACCGGCCGTACCTGGCAGAGTGCCAGCTCAGATCATTGACCCCAAAGGTCTTTACGGAAAGGATGATCTATATCCGTACACAAGGATTCTTGAGGTGTCTAAAGCTATCTATGCAGAAGCAAATTGTGTGCTCTATTTTTTAAATAAGTTCAAGACTTTGACTGCTGGGAATATGAAAGAACTTTATGTCTACGGGGCCGCTTTTAGGCTTGCGTTGCAAAATGAAGGGGTGGCCGAGCTTGGGCAATATGAGCGCTGGTTTCTTGAGCTGCGAAGGATGACTGCAGCCACTCTTGATCCCGACCTTGGAAAGTTTCCTAAGTCGTTCTATACCTCCTGCGCTGTTTCATCACGTCTGATGCCCGAAGTTCTGAATCCCGGTGAAGTCATCAAACGAGATTCCGATTCCAGTGATACCATCTGCCCCTGGGACCGTGGTGAGCAAGCGGCTTTCGACCTTGTCATCTTTCTGCGCAGCATTGGACCGGTCAATGCAGGACATATCAGGGATCTTGAGCTCGGACTGGTTGAGCGCTGGGAGTGTCATCAGATGTTGTATTATACCGAGGTCACAAGGCAACAGATGCCTAATTTACGAGTACTGACGATCCGTAAGTGGCTTGAACTTTATATACTCCTTTGATGCCGCGACTTATTGCCGTAATGACGGTACAACGCTTCCGGGCAATTCTAGCTAACGTCTGTTTTGTTTCCTAGTTTTCCGAGATTTTTCTCCGAGAACAGCAGTTGACGGGCCGCTCAAGAGCCAAAGAAGCGACCTCGACACATTGCCGCTTTGCCTTTTTGTCTTACAGGACACGGTCAGCCATTTCCAGCATCTAGCGAGTCTTAGGTTCCGTGGATGTATTGACGGATTTGACGAGATAGGGAAGGCAATGATGAAAGCGAGAGAGTCTGGTGGATACTGCTGCATTACACGGGAATGGGAATCTTTAATGGAGAAGTATCGGAGCAAATTGAATGGAGCAGGAGTGGCTTGTGTATGTCGACGCCGGACTTGTTTCCTGGCGTCGCCCGGAGGACAAGGCTGGGAATGTGATTACTGGATTGAAGAGGGAGAGACTGACCAGGCTGACGTCTACGAGCGAACTCGAAGCCTCTTTGCGCACAGCTATCCGCTTGGGGCGCTGCCTTACCCTATTTCGGCAGCCTACTTGAGATGGAAACAGCTGCTAGCTCCATAGTTGCTGTTTGCTCGCTATAATCACGATAGAAAATTGAAGGTGCCTGAATCCTGGGTTTTCGTTGTCAAGGTAGGATCGCACTCATTGGCAGCTCTTGCACTCCGGCCCTCTAATATCATCTACCCTCCCCAACCTCTTTCCTCCTCCACTGCCGCTACCAGGCCCACCTCCTCCAGAACCTCCACCACCGTCCCCACCGCTACCTCTCGACGGACCTGAGCGGCCGGACGATCCTCGGACATTGAACGGTGAAGCCTCTGCGGCGGCGTAGGCATCAAGCTATCGAGTCTATCAGCACTCTGACACTAGGCTGCGTGAAGAATGTGATAGGACATGGAGGCTCACAGAGAAGAGAGAGGTCAGGTAAAGGCCGAGGAAAGCGTAGGTGCTGGAGGCGGCATTGCGGAGGCGGGCGGAGAGTGGTGGGCTAGGTGAAGAAGTCAGTACGGATGGCTGGAGTTTAAGGGGAAAGGCCGCAATACCTCTCGAGTACTTGGCCATTTGATAAGTAGGGTCTTGCTGGAACAGACATTATGAGCTTGATGGTAGGCGTCCTTGATGTGTTCGAAGCGGATGGATTGTAATGCCACGTTCAAAAGGATGTCAATGCGGCTTTGGTTCCGCGTTTTCTGCCGTTCTACCGCTTTTGGTTTTGAATCTCCTTAGATCTCCGGCGATCTATCTATTCCCGACAGCGATGCGCATGAGTGACCGATGAGTTCCAAGGTGAAATTGCCTGTTTATATTGCATCATCCTCACTGACTGATTCACAGAAACGCAAGCGGGAACTTAATACAAAAACCCGTCACGATGAGGTCGATACCTCGAAGCCCACGGCCCTCTTCAGGCCCACGGGGGGTCGCAACTATACCTTGAGCATTGCATTGCCAGGTAGCATTATTGCAAAGTACACAAAACTCACTATTATCTTGAAATTGGTGCACTGATATCAGATCACCAGCGCACAATCAGCGGAGTTGAAAACGCAATTAGCTGGGCAGATCGCTCGAGCTCTGGCAGTCTTCTGCGTAGACGAGATTATTGTCTTCGATGATGTGCCGAAACACCAGCAGAAGGGCGAAGATGGTTTTTCATTGAAGACTCAGCAGAATGGCCATGCCGAAGAGTCGTATAACGGCAACACCAATCCCAACTACTTCTTGATGCATATCCTATCGTACCTTGAAACGCCGCCTCATTTCAGACAATGGCTCTTTCCGATGCACCCGGATCTTCAAAAAGCTGGCGCTTTGCCAAGTTTGGACATGCCACATCATCTACGCCCTCATGAGTGGTGTCAATACCGTGAAGGGGTCACACTCGAAGGGTCTGCAGAGGCTTACGATGCTAATGGAACCACGGAAGAGCGAGGGAAGAAGAAGAACAAGCGAAAGAATACCGTGGCCAACCTGGAACCGAAAACACTCGTCGATGTTGGCTTCACAAACCCAGTCACTATCCCATCTTCGATACCACCGAACACTCGGGTAACGCTTAAGTTCGCGGACACCTCTGGGCCGGCAGACATAGACAATCCAGAACTTTCTGCAGAAGCTGTAGCACCGTCTGCGCCGCGAGAAGAAGCTGGCTACTACTGGGGATACAGCGTGCGTTCGGCGTCTTCACTATCCGCGGTGCTGACAGAGTCGCCGTATGATGGTGGCTATGATTTGACTTTTGGTACCTCAGAACGTGGAACTTCAGTATCGGGCTTGACCAAGACATCCTCAAACCAGGCGCCGGTGCCGGAATTCAAGCATATGCTCATAGTATTTGGAGGTGTAGCAGGTCTGGAGGTAGCAGTCAAAGCGGACGCTGAGCTTGAGAAAATGGGCGTCACTGAACCGAGCGGGTTATTCGACTATTGGGTTAACCTCTGCCCTGGTCAGGGTAGTCGCACTGTGAGGACTGAAGAAGCGGTCTGGCTCGGGTTGATGGGTCTGAGAGATATTGTCGTCGAAAAAGGAATAAAGAAGCCTTGAACAAATTTTGAGAAAGCCCCGTCAAGAAAGCTTCAAATGAAAACATCAAAGCCCTCATTCAACTATTTACATCAGTAACACACCTGGGTATATCCTTCCATCCGAAACGCCGCTCTATGCCCAAAAATCATACCACTCATTCATCCCCAACCCTCGGCTGCGCAGCTACACTCATCCTCAACTGCCTCTGCCTCTGTTTCGCCTGCAACTCAAGTCTCTCAACCGCATACTGCAACCTCTCCTTCTTCGCCCTCATCTGTTTCAGCCTCAACATCTCCCTCTCACTCGCTCCATCTACTTCTCCCCCCGCACTCGTCCTCGCCAGAGACGACGATCGGCTTCTCCGCCCATCTTCCCCACTTGAGGATAGCCGCCCTTCGAGCAATTCACAGCGCGCAATGAGCGCTTGTTCCCGCCGCTCGAGCCGGTCGAGATGTGATTCGCAGCGTGAGAGGAGGGAATTGATTTCGGGGGTTAGTGAGTCGAGGAGCGAGCGTTGGGCGGATTTGAGGGAGGATTCGGGGAGAAGCTCGAAATGCTGTGGTGGGGTTTAGCGAGGATACGATCGACACTGGAGTTTGATATGGTAGAGTAGAGGGGCAAAGGACGGGCAGGACGTACGCGCGTTGTTTGTAAAACTTTGGAGAGGCGTGGGAAGTCGTTGACGCCGGAGTCGAGGATGGAGATGCTGGAGGAGAGGAGCTGGTTGGTGGATTGTAAGGAGGAAACGCAGGAGGAGAGGGCCGAAGCCATGAAAATCAAAGAGCCGAACGCCCGACCAACTTTGCGTGGCAATGGTTCCTCGTCTCTGTGATGATACAATGCAGTGTTTTGCGTTCGATATCGTTGAAGGGTGTTGGTTGCGGGCTTTCGGCGCCTGCAGCGGCAACAGCGTGTTCTAAAAGCGGCGTCATCCAAGCTTTCAGCAAAGCTCCAACGTCAATCCAAAAGGTTTACGAACCACAAGCAGAACCACATCCTCCCGAACCTTCCAATAGCGATCATAAAAGTTCAAAACGATGTCTTTGCTAGGGAAGAAATTCCCTGCGCCTATCGGTATGTCTTCGTGACCGGGTCTTCGCGGCAATGGTCGAGACAGCAGTGATCGCTGACGATGGTATAGCAAGGCCAATGGCTCCCTTCTTCGCTGCCGGTATGTCTACGTTGTGCTGTCAACTCCTCGCTTCTTGAGTGTAAAGTCTGGAAATCATTCGCGATTGAAGAAACTAGCTATCGTGGATCTGGACACAATACTGCCAGCTGCGTTCCTCGTGGCATTTTACATCCCTATTGGACCATCAAAGGCACGAGGGCTGATAATATGTCACTATGTACAGGTCTCGTCATCCTCTACGGCGTCAACGCCTTCGCTACGACTCTCATCAACAGTAAGATCACCCTCTTCCATTCCCACGGCTTTCGACCTTTAAATCGTCTTTTCCTGCGACATATCTATCCCGTCCACGTCTCCTTGGATACTCTTTGCTCACCACTATCATCTCTACTAGCCGACGAGTTCAAAAACGACCCCCGAAACCCAGCGTCCAAAACCCAGAAACCAGCCGATAAGAGGTAGTCGGGGTAGCTGTGATGGATCCTTCCTAGCCTACTATGCAGACGGAGCAAGGAGGTAGAACAATGATTTGTACATAGACATGGGAGTGGATGAGCAATCAAGAATTAACTGCATGGTCATTATATCATCTGCTCACTTCATTGGAAAGAGTGGAAATTTTTTAATGGGCTTGTCATATGGGAGATCATAACCAAAAATCACAGCACACTCCATAACCCATCCAGGTTTCCAGATTTCTTTGTCGAACTCCTGTGCGCTAAGCGCAAAGAGGAATACGGCATTCTTCACGGTGCTAGCCTATCCTAGGGCATCACTGGATGGAAATTCACTATGTCAAAAACATGCAGTCACGCCGCACCCAGATATCTCCTGACTCATCTGGGTTTCCTGACTTCTTTGCCGGATGTCTGTGTGCTAAGCGAGAAGAGGAATACGGCAATTTTGATGATGCTAGCCTATCCTGGGGCATCACTGGGTTGGAATTCACTGTGCAATCATGCCAGCACTATCTCCTGACTTATCCAGGTTTGCTGGCTTCTTTGTCGAGCATCAGTGCGTTAAGCGAGAAGAGGAATACGGCAATTTTCGTAATGCTTGCCTATTCTAGGGCATTGTCTAAGGTATCTTGAAAATCAGTTCATTCACAGTCACGCCAGCGCTATCCTGACACATCCAGGTTTCCCGATTTCTTTGTCGAGCATCAGTGCGCTAAGCGAGATGAGGAATACCTCAATTCTCGTGATACCATCTTAAGTCTAAGGTAGGGTATTGACATTCACTATGAAGAAGAAATCATGTTTTGACAAAAACCATAATTCATTCAGGTTTCTTTATTTCTTTGTCGAACACCTGTGCGCTAAACGCAAAAAGGATTCGTGTGGATCAAACTAATCTGATTTATTGGACTTGGTCTGTCCAAATATATGCTGTGCTCATCTGGCATATCATATCTCTTATTCCAAACGCACAGCAAGCTTGCTTTATGTATATCCTGTTCTCCAACTCTGCATAATCTAAAAATCTACTCGGAAGTAGTCTTCATCTCTGATACCTTAGCACACAAAGCTACTACGCTTGCGATATAGGTTCTAGACCCCTCTTGGGTGTAGTAAAGAGGTCCTCAAATCACCTTTTCAAAACATATCTACCCATACACATCCGTACATACACAACTCTCCAAAGAAACAGCTCCGGGCCTCAATTCTTCTAAGGAGGTTTCAACACCCATCTTCCACACGTTTCCAATACGGGTCTGCAGATTACCGAGTCTTGCTCCCCTTTCCACCACCAATATCATTCGCTGACGAGCTGTCACAAGCTGCGGGTTTGGCGGAGAAGCAAAAACCAATCCAATCCATGTACAAACACCCAACCTTCTCTATCTCCATAGGTATCTTCAATCTTCGCTCGCTCAAGGTCTCCTGTAAAGCATGTATGCCATACACTAACTTGCCATTCTAGTAGACCAGGAAGGAAAGGTCATTGGGTTTTCCACGTCGTCGACAATCAATCGTCAACAGCGGCTTCAGTAAATGTTCTAAACACAGTTCTGTGATTCAGGTATAGATTCCATGGTTTTTTATCTATTTGAACTGTTGTTCTATCACTCTAGCACACCGACGAAGGTATTTGTGAGACCCTTCTCGCTCAATGACTTCTCAAGCCACGATCATCTTTTTAGGGGCCTCTGATGCTCCAGGCTGGCAGCTGTCTGGAAAGCCCTCTATCAAACTAGGCCACCCTTCGCGAACAGCCCAAGTACAGCCGCTCAGAACCTCAACTCCCAGCCTTTCCATTCCCTCCCCAAGTAAATACAGCCTCTACCCCTCCTCTCCCATCCCCTTGTCCCCTTCCTCAGCCAACGCCAGCACCTCCCCCTCCTCAACCCTCCTCACCCCCTCCACCCCACCCAACAACCCCGCAACCACGCCCTCAAAAACCCCCACCACCTCCTCCACCCCACCCCCAACCCTCACGCCCAACCGCTCCATACTCGTAACCCTATCCCCCGGCAGCCCACACGCCACAATCCGCTCAAACCATCCCAGATCCGTAGCCACATTCAGCGCGATGCCATAGCTACTCACATGCCGCCTTAACCTCACACCTACACTCGCGATCTTCTTCTCCTTCCCCTTCTCACCTCCCCCACCAACCAATCCAACACCCGAACTGGCCCCACTGCCAGCAACCCATACCCCGGGATACTCCGCGCTTCGAACCCCCACTAGCCCATAGAAGGCGAGGGTCTTGATGACAGCCTCCTCTAGCAACCAAACATGGCTCCTAGTATCTAGCCCATGCCTCGGCAAATACGCAACCAGATACGCGACAACTTGCCCAGGGCCATGGAAGGTGGTCTGTCCGCCGCGGAGGGAGGGCTGGAAGGATGCGCGCCCCGAGGGGGTGGGGGCTGTCAGGTGGGCGATTTGGGAGGCGCAGAGGAGGGGGAGGTCGCGTCGGCCGGTGGTGTAGGTTGGAAGGGGGGTGAAGGTTAGGAGGTAGGGTGGGGGTCGGGAGGGGGGTGGGGTGAGGTGGGATTGGAAGGGGGATGGTGAGGAGGTAGTATTTGGGAGGGATGGTGGGGGGGGGGCGGTTTTGGCGAGGAAGGAGAGGTGTTGTCGGACGAGGAGGGATTGGAGATGGGAGGCGTGGAGGTAGGGGGTTAGGTGTGGGAGATGGAGGTGGTGGAGGTGCATTGGGGTAGGGGGGGCATTGTCGGGATGGTGGTGGAGGTTGAGGAGCTGAAGGGAGACCTGGGATCTGATACTGATGCTTTTGCGCTAGCGGGACGCGTGCCGAACCTTCTCTATGACTTGCATCCCGCTTGCGGCTTCCACTTCTCAATCCAATTCATCAATCATTCATTCTTGCCCATCATGGCACCCCAGAACAACCAACCCCCTCCAAAACCCGCAAACAGACCCACCAAATCCAGAATCCACAAGCTTCCTCGCCTGCCCAAAAGTATGACCCGATCTCTACTCCCTCCTTCCCCCAATCAACCCTCTTTCTTCTCTCTTCTTCAAATACCCGGTCTCCGTCCCTCCCTCCTCTTACACACACCATTGCCCCTAATTCTCTACCCCCGCCAACCCCCCTCATTCTTCACCCCCCCCATCCCTCCCCCCCTCCCCCCCTTCCCCCCCCAAAGCTAACCCCCCCTCTCCACCCAGGCACCCTCCTAACCAAACGCCCCCTCCTCCACCCCCCCATCCCTCCCCCGCACGCCTCCACCCAAAAAACAATCTACATCGCCCCGCACACACCCTTCATCTCCGCCGTCAAGCGCGTGCGCTCCCTCCTCACCCCTCGCCCTCCCCTTCCTACCAAAAGTCACCCCACCAACCCTCACCCCTCTACCAGCCCTCAATCCCACTCCAATACCACCAACCCCCCCAAACCCCCAGCCACAGCGCCCACGAATCAGAAGAGCTCGGCAGGGGAGGAGGTCATCCTCCGCGGCACCGGGCGCGCCGTAGAGAAAGTCCTAAGCCTGGGTCTTTTTTTCCAGGGGCAGACGGATTGTAGAGTTAGGATCGGGACGGGGAGTGTGGGTGCTGTGGATGATGTTGAGTGGGATGGGGATGGGGATGGGGCAGGGGATGGGGAAGCAGAGGGGGAGGAGGGGGAAGGGGGGACGAGGGTCAGGAGGGTTAGTGCTGTGGAGGTTGGGGTTGGGTTAAGGTGAGGGGGGGTGGGGTTGAGGATATAGGGGAGAAGGGGGGATGGTGGGTTCGTGGCCTCGACTGAGGAGCTTTCGAACGTGCAGCTGGAGGAGTGGGTTATGGATTAGGAGGCGGGTAACGAGGCGGGCGGAGTGCTGCTTTGCTCAAACATGCAAAGATGCGGTGAGATGGATACCACGACGTATGGATGCGCTGCCCGATATACGATAAAATGCTCCAGCATGACCAGAACATCAATACCATATCAGCCGCACCTAGGATAGCTACTCGCTGATAGATACGAGCAGATCTCTCTCATCAGAATTGAATCGCACGAGACTAGGATATCTATGGGACATCACCTCGCTGATACAGTTGCCGAAGCGTCTGCATAAGAGCTGTGGAGGAGGTTATAGCATGACGAAGGTCGAGGCCTCAGTACCGCCGAGACCAACACTTTGCTTGCTCGGATGGGGCAGGGACGGCAGTGGCCGAGTTCGATGGAAGTCCGTGACGCTGCTGTCGGTCTTGCCGTCATAAAGATACACAGGCGCCGTTCGTTAATCTGCGAAATGGAAAATTCCCAGTACTGGAACCAAGCGTGAGGCCTCAACCGAGGGGATAATCCTCCATCGAAAAATCATTCGTCATATATTAATCGATCGCTATGTATACTCCGCTTCCCTCCCCGGGACAGCCCCGTTCAATGCCCTACAACGACCGACGAACGCCCTGGATATCAAGTTTTCCCACCTTGGAAAGAACAAACGAAACTCGTCTTGGTCAAGGGTTGTCGTGCATGGCCTTCCCACTTGATATAAGCCGTTAAAATCCCCAAAGATATCTAGCGAAGAAGTGATGCCTGACCGCCCTGGAAATGCCCAAACCGCTTTGCATGCAATGCACTACTCCTTCCCTGTCCTTCCCACTCCTTCGCTAGTGATGCGATTCTTCCCCACAACGAGCGTTCCCCCCTGAGATTCCTCGATAGCCGAAGTTGCTGTCCTCAGGCTGAGGCTTGGTCTGCTGAGAGTCTTCAGCCAACATAGGAGGCCTCCAGTACGTGGCCACCAAAAATTAGCAGCAACGGCCGAACGTTCATATCTTTTCTCGTTGCCATCCATTCAACCAAGTCATGATCCCTACGCCAAGCAAGACCACCCCCACCATACTCACATAAGGCGCGCTCTGCATCGCTAGATTGCCGTTTACCATGGCTCCCTGACCACGCGGCTGTGTCTGCTGCAATACCGAGCTGACAGTCCGCTCCAGCTCCTTGAGATCGGGTATAATCGTTGTCGGGCCAGATGCGGAGCCGTTGGCCCTGGCATACGGTTGAGACATGGAGATCCTTCTCTCTGTTGATGTAAGCGCCTGACTTTCGGACTCGTTGATGATCTCGTCCGATGGATCGTCCTCGGGTGATGTTTTTGCTTTGCTAACAAGCTTGCCGTTGCTGGAAGCACCAGTGGCACGGATCTTCTCGATCATATCCCGTAAGGTGTTGCGCTCTTCTTCGGCGTCCTCCGCTCGGCGCTTGTAGTTCTCCATGACGACTTTCATGTCGTCCATTTCTCGCACCATAAGATCAAGGCGCTCCTGCAAACGGGACGTTGATGCCTCTACTTGCTTCGTCTCGGAATGTAACTCCTCGGGAGACTTCACTGTTGAGCTAGAAACGATTGACGAAGCGTCAGTGAGCCTTTCTTCCGAGTCGTTCGGGTCGTGGTAGCCGTTCGTAAGGCCCACATCGCGGTCTTCTGATAATTCGGATGGAGGCTCAAAGGCATCTTCATCTACGGTGCTCATGACATGACCATTGACTTTAGCAGGGGTGTGACCTTCCAATAAACGTCTGGCCTTCTCTTCAGCGCTTTCTCGAGCCTTGCGCTCTCTGTTGAGTAGGACCTCCAAGTGTTTGACTTTGTCACCTTGTGAATCGATTTCGCGTTTAGCTGTATTCAACGCTTCGACCAAGGACAAGATCTGGCTCGACTGCGGTTCGGCTTTGGAGGGTAAGTTCATTCCAGAGAATGGTCTTTCGGTATCGGTCCTCTGCAGCGGTGACTGGGAAAGCGCTGCGTCAGGGAAGATGAAAGCGGCGATATCGGGCTTCTCGGGTAGAGGTTGTTGTGGTGGTGGGGCGGGGGGTTGCGAAAATGGAGATAGAGGCTCGACGTCCGCCCTTGGTAAGATCCCGTTCGTATGAGGCTCTGGGACAGGCTTGGGGTCTGCTGGAGGTTTTGGCAGCTCTTGCCCGGGTTCCAAGCTCAAGAGCGTACTGAAGAAGTTGCTCGTATGATGTAGATCTTGTGACTGCTGCTTTGCCTGCTTGAGCTCCGTCTAACGTATTTAGTAAATTGTCACGTGTTTCTAGCATAAGGAGACCTACTGTAAGCTTTTTGACCACCTGCTCTATAGTGATCGGATTAAGCCACATGTTCATCTGGCGCTGCGGGCCCATCATGTTCGCATTGTTCCCCACTACATTCAGAGGACCGCCCGTCCGGCCATTGGGACCGATAGAACCTTGACTTCCGCCTCGTCCTCGCAATTGCTGGCCGTTTGAACCAACACCGTTTCCAGAAGCTGATTCCATATCGCCAAAATTGAGGTTGAGGATGTTTGTGCCGCTTCCATATACACCAGCAAGCTCCACTTTGGCGGACACCTTGTGATGAACGATGCTCTTCTGATCTTCACTAACGATGTCTATTCCCAGCTCCAACATATCACCTTCATGCAATGGGTGCGGCTCCGATTCCCGGTTCTCTGGCGACAATCTGTGACCATTCACGAAAGTACCGTTGGAAGACTTCACATCTCGAATCATTATTTTGCCTTCAGGCGTCGCCCACACCTCGGCATGTTGTCTTGAGAGGACTTTCGAATCGAAATATCCATTCACCGGAGTCGGAACAGTCTTAACGTTGGTCTGTCGGCCGATGCGCAAAACGTCTGGCATATATGGTACAGTGATGTGCTTCCGCTCGAAAGTCCCGGTCAACGGTAGCAAGACCAGAATGGCTTGTGGTTCTCCCTGACTGGCAGGCTGACCTGGCCTGTTCCCATTCTGCTGAGTTTGTGCCTTTAGTCGGGCTTGCGAAGGAAGGATTGATGATGGTTGGTGCATGGCGGACATAGTCGAAGCGGCAGACTGGCCTGACAAGAGTGCTGGGAGTGGTTGTGACCGTGCATTTGACAGACCAGAAACTGGCTCAGCCTTCGATGGCGGCCAGAGACCCTTTATTGGCTTCTTCCGTGGTTCCCATCCACTTGCCTCGCCATTTGCGGCAACCGCGTCCCCATTGACTTGAGATGGGGCAGGCGCAGTCGGTGCATTGGAAGAAGAGGACGACACAACGGTAGAAGATGAGTTGGTGCGTTGGATGCTTTTCCGAGGTTGGAACATTCGTGATACCTCTTCAGTGCTCATAGTTTCCAGTGCTCCGGATGCACTGTTACCATTGCCCCATCGAGGTAGAGGTTGGAAGCTCGGCGGTGATGCTACGGCAGTCATCTGCGTGGTATTTGCGACTTCCTATATGAAACCTCCTTCACCGGGCAAGAGTGTTGAGAACAATCTAACGATACTAGATTCGATCGGGTTGCAGTTCGGGTTTTGCTGAAACAAGCGCCGTATTTCTCTTGAGGCGACTTCGTTTCGTTTCGAGTCCCTTCATGGGTTTCTCGATCAGTCGATGGACCTTCGCATAGATGTTGGAATCGATAGGGGTCTAGGAGAAGGAAGGTCTTCGTGTCGGACGAGCGCGATTATGTACAGATTGCGGATTAGGTGGGGTGACACTGGTGTGCAAGGAATGGGGCTTGACTCGTTGTTTCTCTAATGTGCAGAGTGAAAAGTGTGACTACGGCGATAGGTGAATGTCGGGTTGGTGCCGGCGTGTAAGAGGTCGTTGGTTGTCTTGACGGATGGCGAGGGGTGATCCTTTTCCCCAAAAGCAATGGAAAGCAAGCGCCGCCCACAAGCGGGTTAGCAAAGAACTCCAGGAGGCGCGAAACAAACGCCAACGCTGGCAGCAGCAGCAATGAGATTGTATTCAGATTGTTGAATACAAAGCCAGCATTGTTGTGACAACGAGGCAAAGTCAATTTGCATTCTTTTCATACTGGAGCCAGCGTTCGACAGAGCAAAGGTCCCTTGGTGAGCACGTGACCTCCGCCTCGACCCTGGGATAGGCGCCAAGTCCGCGAGCGCATCTATTGCGGAGTTGGAGTTGCCATACTCCACGTAAGGTAGGCAGTCACTATGCCGCTAATGCTATCGTCGTCCGTGGGTGGCGGAGGAGTGAGGGCCCCGTCGACTTTCGACAAATGTACGCAGTCCTCTTCTCCAGCTGTACACGTCTATGAACAAAGCTCACGCTTTCCAGGGAAAATGGGAGCTATGCTGGGTGGCTGTATACTTGCCTCCTGCTCCCTTCGTCTAGCACCTTCTCTGACATACTGAACTAGCGGTTGGCTTGATCATGGGTCTCATCTTCGGTGCGCATGTCAGCTTCTACGAGATCGGGAAAGGCAGCTGAGAGAACTACAGGAGGCTTCAACATCATGAGATACGGCGCCGGGACAAGTGGGCCAGCAAGAACGTTAGGACAGTACATGCTAGGCTCGGCGGCCACTTTCGGGTACGTGCTCGATCATAGGCGCTCAAAATCTGGGAAGAACTGGCTGAGAGTCGGTGTACAGGTTTTTCATGTCGATAGGAACGGTGATACGGACGGAGGGGAAGTCGCCTGTGGTTGACGAGATGTACGCAAGAGCGAGACGGCAGCCTGTTATCATGCCTAGGCAGTATGCGAGGAGACCAGAGAGATCGTCTTGAAGGTTACAACATGGTACCTGGAAAGGGTTCGTATAAAGTGCTACTTTCACGCCTTATCAACATAGGGCGGCATAGAGTTGGCACCTCCCTGCATTCTGCGCCTGATATCTCTGAATGACTTGAAGACTAAGCTGCCCTTCCTCTATTCGACTCTGTTATTAAGTCTTGTTGGTCATCTGGCAGCTTAGTCCATATCTCAGCACCTCGCCGTTTGTTCGCAAACCCGAGAACATGGCAAGACAGACGCGCAATTATCTGGGACATGGACTGGGCAGCGATGCCAAAATGTGTCTTCACAGGAGTTGCTACTGACTAAAGCAACTGGGCGCAGTGAAGATCTGAATCAATCTTATATGCCTGTACCTTGAAGTAGTGGCTGAAGACTACAGAAGCTTTACCCATACGGGTTGGTGTTGCTTTGATGTCGGCTCAAGTATGCTGGAAATCGTGCTAAGGAGGAGTAGCTCACCGTTTCTTGCCTGTAAGAAGTTGGATTACCTATGTACTTAGAGCTGCCGACGTGGTAGCCGACCCCCTGTCAAAGTACGCTTATATTACACCCATGTCGCTTCGCTGCGAAACCTCCCAGCCCTTGACGCCGCAGCCCAGATTCCATGATATTGGAACTTCGTTCCTGTATGTGTGACGATTTCCCACCAGCCAGCTCCGTACCCCAACCCTGAGGCACTGCAAGAACGCCTTCCGGAACGATTCGTCTTATAGACACAGGGGACGCAAGGAACGGCGGCTTTTGGGATCTACATGACCGAGCATTTGCTGCTGCCACCAGAGCCGCTCGCGCCTTTGACCGAGAGAGCTACACGGGCGGCTTCGGTAAAAGCCTCGTTGACGCCACGATTGCGCTTGGCGGAGCATTCTTGCATCAATATCAGCCGGACATCCCTGGACCTCAGTGGTGAACGGTATATGGCATACCTAGATACCGAAGCGCTTGTATCCTCCTCGCGACTTCAAGCCCTTGCTTGTAGTTGATTGTTTCCCTCTCTTTGCGATTACCGGAATCATCACCCTCGTCATCGTCGTCGGCGTGGCTCTCGCGTAGATCGCATTTCAGGGCCACAAGGACGAGTTTGACCCCCTGGCAGTTCTCCGCAATTTCGCCAACCCATTTCGACTCGACGTTCTCTAGAGAGTCTTTGGAGTCGACCTGGTGGAAGTGTTAGACTAACGTGCATTTACGAAAGTTCGGGGCGATGCTGACGCTGAAGCAGAGCATGATAGTGTGGGTGTCATCGTAGGACAGCGATCGTAAGCGGTCGAATTCTTCTTGCCCGGCCGTGTCCCATAATGATAATTCTATGTGAACATTATCCACAAAGATGTCTGACAGTATCGTGAGCTAATAGTCGCTAGACTAAGTGACGCTCATAGGCGCACCATGAACGTAGTTCTCTGTTTGTTGTCAATAAACGAGCCCCGAACGCTTCATGCTAAAGGGCTTACCGAAGACCGTGGGTTCGCTGAAGGGAGGAGAGCTTGGTCAGCGCAGGAAAGGTACACAGATAGCATTCATTGACGTACTAGACTGTAGGGAAGTATCTGCGACGCGCTCATCAGTACATTTCGTTCTGAGGCCGGGGCGTTACTTGCCCTCTCGTGAAGACATTAAGAAGCGATGTTTTTCCGCAAGCACCGTCACCTCTAAAGGGCGGAATCGTTTAGCATATGGTCTCGTCTCTTAGACCGTAAGATGTGCCATACAGTAGTACCAGCTTCCGCTGGACTGTCTTCCCCCCGCCGCAAAGAGGCATTTCGGATAAGGTCTAGGTTCTAGGGTCGGGGTGCGCCACGGAAGCGCATTCGTGATATCTGCAAAAGCCTAGGTATCGTGGAAGGAGGGATTGCGAAATGATCGGGGGGGATCTAAGTATAAGTATTTTAGGTGTGATCGTAGGTTGGCATTGAACTGAGTTTGAATCAAAGTGAAGTGAACTGAAGAGGTACCTGAGAGCACTAGTCCGGACTTAGCGCCTTGCGGGTGCCTGACTTTATGATACTTACTTTGCATTAACCTTCCTCGAAGCTCCTAATGCGGCAGTCGGTCAAGGCTAGTATAAACATGTCTTCTCAGATTCTCCAAGTATAGGTACCAAGCCTGGTATCATCGCTGGGCTGTGACCATTGATCTATTCGTAGAGTAATCCATACGAAGAGTTGCCGCGCCTCTAGCGGCGCAGAAGTCTAACTACCTTAGCAGCTGACGATTTCTCAGAGAAAACACCTGGAAGCCACCCAGTCTGACACATGCCATATGCTCGTTGATCGTCTAGGCAGCAAGCTGACGCATTCTGCTGCACAGGAAACTCTTGCAAACGCGAACAATTCAATCCCCATCCCTGTCCCGTTCTAGTCCTCGCCTTCCTCTCCTCATCCTTTCCCCTATGTCCATCTCCCCAGCTTTGCGATGCAACCCGGTCACAAAGTCGCCTTTCCCACCATACTTCGAAGATCTGGCACGAGCTACATCTTCGACCTCTCGCTCAGCTCGATCACGTTCCTCGAGCGCGGCGATGCGCTTCGCTCGATCTTGGTCTAATTCAGACGCTGCCTCCTGCATAGCTTCAAGTTTTGCTTGACGGTCATTCCTCCTTGGCTGCGCTGCTGCCGATTGTTCCTCGGGCGACGAGGTGTTGCGCCGCCTATTGTCGTGCCAGCTCTTACTGTGTTTCAGTCGTTTGTCGTTGTCTGGGGCCCGTTGAGGAGATCTTACGCTTCGATAGTACGATGGAGAACGTTTATGACGGTACGAGGACGGGGATCCGCTTCGTTCGTATGGTGACGGTGATCTCTGCCGTGGGGGTGTCGGAGATCTAGGCCTTCGATACGGCGCAGATGCTCTTCTACTCCTGTAAGGAGAAGGGGATCTTCGCCCATATGGAGATGGGGATCTAGAGTAGGATGCAGAGTCGGAACGCTGCCGGTAGTCATGTCTGCTTTTCCGGGCCTGTCGGTCATCCTCACCCAGACGTCTTCGCTTGTGGCTCCGGTGTTGGCTATTCTGCTCATCACGGTGATGATGCTTTCGGTGCTTGTGGTCCTTGTCTTTCGGTTTCACATCTACCCCACTGGCTTTCAACAGCAACCGTCTCCTAACAGGATCGTTCATCAATGCTTCGTAAGCCGCTTGCTCCTGCTTTTTGATCGCTAGCAGAGGGTCTTCGCGGATTTTGGAGGCCGTGTCCTTGAGTGTGTTGGCGTTTTGCAGCGCCATGAATGAATCTTCGTCGGCCTTTTTCTCCAGCTTCTTGCTCTCGGTCCCTGTGATCAGGCCATCAATCCTTCTCTTCCCCAGTAGATAGCCTTCCGTCTCCTCCGTAGTGCCAGTTTGTCCTGCTGAAGGACCAGAATACATCCAGTCAACACGATTCAGTCGTTTCTTGCCCCCAGCAGCCTCTTGCATCTCCTGTAACTCTTGAATTTGGCGTTCCTCTTGTCGTTCCTTCATCATCTGTTCTATCCGCTTGCGCTCGTCGAGCGCCTTCTTTTCTTCCTCCCATACTCGACGCTGGTTGCTCATGAGCACTGGGTGCCATGACTTCTTTAGGTTGAGATCCCCACCCATCGTAGCAGGTATAGTTTTCTTGCAGATACTGCAGGCTGTGAGGTTGTGTATTGGAAACCTTTGTGGCCTGTTCTAGGATAATCGCAGGACGCGAGTTGTACATGAAAATTCGTAAATAGGAAGTTGGAGGCGGAGTGAGTCGGGAAGATTCCCCACTAGGGAACGATTATCACCGAATTTTACCCGAGGTGTAGATGTTCAGCTGTTGATGTGAAGTGAAGAACGACAAATACAGCACTTGTAATGACTTTTCAAGCCCGAACTTCATGCATACAGTCTGTCTCTCATCAGTCTTTGATTGAGTTTCTATCATCGCGATACGGGGTACTTGGCCATCAAAATGTCGGACGACGATGATTTCATGCAAGATTCCGATCCAGAACAGTAGGAGGACCATACGCGATGGGCTCTTCACTCAACTAACAGCTTCAGATACGACTTCGAATACGAGGACGATGATGACCAAGAGACCGGGGATGTTGGGATCGAAAACAAATACTACAATGCCAAGCAGATGAAGGCCGACAATCCAGATGAGGCTATTGATGAGTTTCTCGGAATACCAGCAATGGAGGAAGAAAAGGGTGATTGGTACATGGCCAAGTCATACGGGACGCTTGGGAGATGCTGATGCCATTTATTTGCAGGGGTTTCAAGGGCCTAAAACAAGCTATCAAGCTTGAGTACAAGCTGGGTCGGTACGACAAGGTATGGCTCCACCTCAACCTGGCTGCTTGGTCGTTGATGACTGTTAGGCAACAGAACACTACCAAGAGCTTCTTACTTACGTGAGGTCTGCGGTGACACGGAATTACTCGGAAAAATCCATCAACAATATGCTCGACTTCATCGAAAAGGGCGCCGAGGACGAGGACGCTTATGCTTGCATGGAGAGATTCTACTCAAAGACACTCGGGTCCTTCCAGAGCACCAACAACGAGAGATTATGGCTGAAGACGAATGTCAAGCTTGCGCGGCTATGGCTCGATAGGAAGGAGTACACACAACTGGTCAAGAAGGTTCAGGTTCTACACAAAGCCTGTCAGAGAGAAGATGGGACCGATGATCCTAGCAAAGGTACCTACGCTCTGGAAATTTACGCCCTGGAGATCCAAATGTACGCTGAGACACGCAACAACAAGAGATTAAAGGTAAGGTACGCGTAGGAGTTATGGTTAACGAAGGCTGACAAAGTCTAGGCCTTGTATCAACGCGCGCTGCGTGTGAGATCTGCAGTCCCTCACCCCAAAATCATGGGTATAATTCGGGAATGTGGGGGCAAGATGCATATGAGCGAAGGTAAGTTTCATAGAAGAGGCCAAGAGATTCAGGATCAACGCCACTAATCCTACCTAGAAAATTGGAAAGATGCCCAGATCGATTTCTTCGAGTCGTTCAAGAACTACGATGAAGCTGGATCGTTGCAACGTATCCAGGTTCTCAAGTACCTCGTTCTGACAACCATGCTGATGAAATCCGACATCAACCCGTTTGACTCTCAGGAAACGAAACCATATAAGAATGACCCTCGAATCTCGGCCATGACAGACCTTGTTGATGCCTACCAACGGGATGACATACATCGATACGAGTCCGTTTTGCAGAAGAACGGAGATCTGCTTGCCGACCCCTTCATCGCAGAAAACATCGACGAGGTCACCCGGAACATGCGCACGAAAGGAGTTCTCAAGCTCATTGCTCCATACACACGCTTCACATTAGCCTTCATCGCTAGGCAACTCAAGATCTCTGTGGCTGAAGTGCAGGATATTGTTGGTTTCTTGATCGTCGATCAGAAGCTCCAGGGCAAGGTCAACCAGGATAATGGGACCGTGGAGGTCGAAAATAATGCCGACATCGATCGCACCCGCTCGATGCAACAATGGACCTCGGCTATTAGCTCGCTTTGGCGGACGGTACTCGACGAAGCGGAAGGGTTCAAGACGGACGAATCGCAAGGCTTGGGCGGGACTTCAACCTCGATCTTGCACAGCTTCTCCGGCGACAGTGGTACGTCACTGCGTGGAGCGATGCAGAACGCTTTCGCCAAGCAGCGAAAGGGTGGGATCAAAAAAGGGGGTGTAGGGATTGGGCGGAGTGCCGCGAGTGTCAAGTGAGGCAAGGAAGACGGTGATCCGACGGTATTTCGGAAGGTGAAGTGCAAGTGCAGAAGCGACCATCAAAGAAGAATTTGTGGCCACAGCGATAATCAAAGGAGCGCAAAGCAATGCTTGTCAGTCTTGTTCCTGGGTCTCCCCCCCCCATCTCATGACTACTATTGACCTTCCCAAACCGAACGTTGAATATGAGGCTAACGATGGCCTCGATCCACCACAGCATGTGACAGGTGGCTCTAGCTGCGACCTTTCGTCGACCTCTGATGTAGAAGCGCGCGATGCCACACTGCATTGGGGGTGGATGCATCAGCTAAAGCTACTAGATTAAGCATGAATCGACCAGTCAATAAAAGTAGCTGGCCTCGAGGGTCGGCCCATAGCCTGCATGCAAAGGGCCAGCGCGTGGAACACCTTCCGCAGAAGATATTCTTCAGGGCAGCAGCATGTGGGTGAAGTAGTTGACCCTCGTGGTGTTTGTACGAGAAGAAGGCACTGCACTAGCCGTGTTACCTGTTGCCGTAAAGCTCGTAGCGTTGGTAGCCTGTAGAAGGCGGCGCCTGTCGTATTGCAACAAGTGTCCCCGATATGCCGGTGGCGCATGCAGGGTGATATTTGTACATGTTGTCGCTTTCATACTCTGGAGCGACGCTCAGCATCTAACAACAGGTACTCGTCTTTGCACCATAATGCCTGCACACTTGCACGCTTGCACGATTGCATGCGATCGTCCATTGGGCGGCTTCGGCCTTTTCAGCGCGCGCATTGGCCAATGGACGGCAGCGTGCGTGCGGACGACGAGTCCACAAACTGCTCTCCCCCACAGAGACGTGGAGATGCTGCACCAGGCTGGCCCATTAGATCTGCCGAGGAGTATCTCGCGGCGCCTTCAACCTGCATCCCCGTGTCCTTTCCAGCTTCAGGCCATTCCCTCTTGAGACCTAGACCCCAGACAGGCATGTTCTGGCTGCATCCTGAATCTGACTCTGTTTGATTCGTGCCGTACCTTAGATGGTGCTAGATAGAGTAGAGACGTCAGTCCATGATCGACGAACCCTACCGCCGCACTTGCCAACACCCTCCTCAAGTCTTCTATTTTAGTGATTTCTCTTTCAGCTCTCCCAGCTGCCACCGGGCCTTTAGCTGCCTCAATTCTGCCGAACCTCCCGGCGTTCCCCATCCTATCTCTCTCCGCTGTTTGCCATCAGGGCCAATAATCCCCACGGCAGGATGCATTAGCAAGGGCGGGAGGAGTAGAGACAAGAAGGTCTGAGCACCCACCGCCTCCTCCGCTACCCGAAATGCTGCGCCTGATTAGATGCATCGCTGCTGCACCCCATAATTCTCCGAGACAATCGTCTTTTCTGTCTCTCTACATCTTCTTTGTTCAACCTGTTTGACTGGAATTTCAAATCGACGCAGAGCTGCATGTTGGCTGATGACAAAGGTTGAGGGTGAATCCTGCAGGTTGGCAGTCTCTACAAAAGAGCTTGGGAATGAATTCATCGGACCGACCGCCATATCGATATCGTATCAACCTCGGCGATACCGTACTCTACGTCCGCCGCTTGCCTTCAGGACGACAACTCAGTAACGACTTCCGGCATTGCTGCCATTTGGGCTATCTCCATCACCGCAACAGCCACGACGCTAGCTCTTCATCGTGATCGACATCCTGGCTGACATGGCTTCCGAAGAAGAGCTGGCCAACCTACAGAGGCTGTCCAACAACTATGTACCTGACGTTCAAGTATGTCAGCAGCAACGTCACTTGCAGACGGTCATTCCTGATCATTCGAATAGGGAGATCTGGTAGGCCAGCGACAGTCAACAGCAGCAATTACCGCCGAATACGCTCAAGCAGATCCGGTCTTTGTCCACAAAACCACGGTAAGCTTGCTTACGTTGGATGGCTAGCAAAGCAAGTTCAAGGTTGATGGTGTCATGCACAGGCACTACCGAGGAAATTCTCCCATTATCGAATAGTCAGAGGAGATGGGAACTGCGGTTGGAGGGGTAAGCTTCTCCTCTGAACGTTGGCTCATGGCAGTCTCAGCTAAACAGCCTACCAGCTCTGGCTTTCGGCTACTTTGAGGCCTTGATCCGTACAGGGGATAGCCTCAGAGTTCAGTCCGAGATAGTAAGGCTGAAATCCATGAACAACCTGCTGAATGCTATGGGTCATGATCCAGAGATGTACGAGGATTTCGTTGAAGAGACGTTGGGCTTGCTCGAACGTACCCGAGTTGATATGGACATGATGAAGGATAATGAGAGCATGCTGTTAGCATCCTTCAATGACGCCGGCATCGCTGGTGCCGTAATCACTCACTTTAGGGTATGTGTCATTAAATTTCTGTAACTCCTAGTGGTCCTACAATGTCCGCTGATTTGGGACACAGCTCATTACCGGTGCATGGATGAGGACAAACCCAGATGCCTACCAGCCATACCTCGTCGACTACACCATCGATCAGTACTGTGCTGCCAAAATAGACCCTTTCGCTGTCGAGATCGAGCATATGGGTATCCAGGCGCTCTTTGATGCAGTCATCAGGCCCGCAGGTATAACTATCGAGGTTCTTTACTTGGATCGTAGTCCAGGGGATGAGATGAACACAATTAGCTTTCCTGACCCTGGCGGCCATTTACCGAGTCATTATCTCGAAATACCTACCATTCGACTACTCTATAGACCGTGAGTCTCTTATACCCGACTTCAGATCTTTGTGGCTTACAATCGACATAGCGGTCACTACGATATCCTATACAAGATTGGCGACGTGCCAGAGCCCATGTCTGAGTCTCAAGTACAGATTCACCAGATGGGCCACGCTCCGCTCTTCGGTTCCAATAATCTTCTTTATTCCCACCATGACCTTGACCTTGAGCAATACTTGCCGGGCATATCGACTTCAGGCGTTTCGTCGACCGGCCTGTCCTCTGGCGATCTCCAACCTACAGCTTTCTCCCAAGACATCTTTTCAAACCCTCGATTTGGCTCGCACGGTCTGCCGATTACACCTGAACCTTATCCGATGTCACATTACCCCAATGTCCAATCGCCACCCATACAGTCACCTATGCCGGCCGAGGCGAGCGGACAAGGAGCATTTCGAGCTTCGAAATTTGAGTTGGAACTCGGTTATCATAAGCTTTCGAATCCTTATGTGATGGAGGACTGCAAGACTGATGCGATGAAATCGTGAGTCCTTCTCAGTCCGCTACATCTCTCGTTCATCGCCATACTACTTGCTGGTCCGCTCATGAGCAGTTTGTCCTCACTTTGTTTTTCATCTGTCTAGAGAGCACACAAGATGACCTCTTTCTAACCAACATGACTGACTAGTGCCGGCGAAAGTAGAGCCCATTTTCTCAACTCGCGCTTCCAACCGGAGCTTTGGGAACCTGGCTCGGAATACAGAGCCGGACGAGACTCTGTGACTCCCAGTAGACGAGGGTCCTGAGGGGTGACCGGGACGAACACCGCGGCAACAAGTGCCAGGCTCAATGTCGCAAGATGTGAAGCTTCTCGAATCTCCACTGTTGAGGGAGTCTGCAACACGTGGAACCGTGGAACCGTCACATGGACAGCCTCCGAGAAGCTCTTCGGCATTGGAGTGAGAAAGAGGGTATGGTAGGGGACAGGAGCAACATAAAGCAAGCACATGGCTTGGTATTCTCATGCTACTTTTACACGAAGTCTACGACTCAATAATCATTACACAATCTCTTTCTGATTTTTTCTTCACCGAGGGCCGTGCTATCTGCATTCCAGAAGGCAAGGGTATTTTCTACTGGCTTCTAACATCAGATTCTTCATTTAGCGAGGAGCAAGCGGTCGAATCTGTTGCTGTCCTGTCGCCGACCTGAGCATTGCTTTCGCAGGTGACAGAGGGATTGGAAAGGTTTATAATTCAGTGAAGACTGATGGCTGGCTTCGACCAAAGGGTGGAGAAGGTCGGAATAGCTGTCTTCGCTTGTGGTTGGTGGTAGGAAAGTTGTAATCGAACATCAAACACTTCATCCACTCCACAGTGAGGTTCCTACATCGTAAAGACTTTTTATGCAAGGATCAAGATGGGGTCGTCCAAGAGGACACTTGATATTTCAACGCGCAACCGAAGAGGAAAGAGCCACCCAAAGCAGTTGAACAGCAACTGGTTCCTATGCATCTCTACCTACTCCCTTGCCTTTAACCTCCCTCATCGAAAGCAGCACCTTTTTCGACAGCATCGTCCATTAGCAGAAAATATTCAGACACCAATGGCATCACCATCCACACCTCGAAGCGCCATCGCTAACAGCAGTAAAAAGCGGGCCCCACTTACTGATCTTTCTCGGCCTTCGCCTGGTGGCAGTCACAGAACGAAGATGGCCGCCATCTTCCAAGACGCTGCTCGATCGTTGGAGGGTTGGGAATCTCCTTCAAGCCCATGCTCGTCGAATATCAAGCGCTCTCGAATACCACTATCGCAGGCCAAGAGCACACCATTTGGTCGCCTGGGTCAGATAGATATTACATCTTCCTCGCACTGGGGAAGTCGCACACCGATCCGGCCAGCCATGCGCGGTCGAAGCCTTTTGTCGACAGCTTCGACAGAAGTATCTCACGCAGCAGCGCCGACGCCAGCAGAAGTGCCATATGGCCTGCGCTTCCCAACGCCTCTGCCTCGTAAAGACTGTGTACTAGGTCGTCCTACGACCAACGTAGCCGCGGACGAAGACGCACAAGTCGATTCTCCTGTTCTGGACGGCTGGAGATCATCTCAAGCTCGATCAGATCCGCCAGGATCCGATTCCGAAGAGGGAGACTCCCATTCCACCCATGGTGTTCCACTTATTCTTCCCCTCCACTCCTCGAGACTTGCCACCGTTAAGAATCCGAGCGTTCATTCCTGGCTGAAGGAAGTAGTCACCTCCAGCGCCGCTGACCCCCCTGGCACCAATTCTATGATTTTGCGCTCCAGTCCGGAGACTGTGCACAACAATCAAGAGTTTATACCATCGACCATCCCCTTCACGCCACCTGCGCAATGCTCGCCAGCAAATACGAAATCCCTCCGTGAGAGCCGCTCGCCGCTTGTCTCCAACAACAAACATATTGAAAGTCCCACCGAGCCAGTCTCCTCGTCCTCAAGCAATAAGGAGAACCAGCCTCCAGCCTCCCCAGTGCTATACCCAACACTGACGCCATCTTCACCCCGCCCGACAACCGAATTCCTCTCCGCAAACCTCTCCCAATTCGGTCTCGCGCCTTCCCCAGCCCACGTTCCTCACCCTCCAAAGTCCAGGACTCTCTCCACACGCAGCTCCTCCTCACCCCGCCGTCCACCCCGCACACCACCCGGTCAGCTCACACAACCGCCCAAACGTCAAAAAGCGGCTTCTACAGACAGGAAAAGCAGAGCGGCCCCAAAATGGGAACCTACTTCCACGTTCACGATTCATGAAGACGAAACTCCGCAACTGAGCCCCGAAGTTGAGATGTTTCGGAAGGGAAAAGGGAGGAAGGCGAAGAGGGAAAGGTGCGCGAGTTACAATGATGAGGATATCTTGGGGAGGGGGACTGGGACGGTGCTGGAGGGTGCCGAGGAAGGGGAAGTGGTAGGCAATGAGAACAACAAGCCAGAAGCGAGGGATTTCCGAAAGGGTAGGGCAGTCCTAATGGAGATGGGAAAAGGGTTAAAGATGGAAAAGGAGAAGGCACCGACGAAGGCGGACGAGAGGTTCTACGAATTCATGGTCGGAGGGATGACTGCTCGAAAGGACAATAATACGGAATAGACTCAGTCTTCATGATAATTCTCTTAGCGTGATAGATTCTATGGCAGCAACACCATTACATGTTCGAGAACCGAGAGGAAACATCGTAGATCTTGACGATCGCCATAGTCGATAAGATTGCACCGTGACGATCAGGAAGGATTATCCGAGGGTCTCAAACATGAAACTCTCCCCTCCGCTCCTCGAATCCATCTCCTCCCGCCTTGTTGTAACGCCCATTTCCAGCCAGGCATAAATGATTTTCCTAAGATTCAAAAGTCGCGGCGCTGGCATGGAGCATAGCGAGATAAAATCCGTACCCATATTGCTATGTTGACGAGGGAATATTATCAGGGACTATTGGGAGGCCTGAAGCTATGAGGACAGCAGAACAAGGTAAATGGCCATTCCTCAAGTGAGTACATTTTGGCCTACGGAGGTTGACACCAAAAGTCCTGGCAATGCCAAGACCAGGCTGATAGAGGCTTTCCAGGGGCTACAGGTGGGCTTTGAGGTGACGGGTGACCCGTAGGCAGCTAATACAGTCACCTCGGTGACGACCTTTAGGGGTCGTTCCGGTGAACTCCAGTTGACTACACTAGTGGCACCACTAGCGTCTGCCAGGACTTTTGGTGTCAACCTCCGTAAATACTTCGCTATTAAAGATGCCGACATTGTCTGGTTCGCGTGTCGCGTGTCATCCGTGAGATGAGCAACGGTAGGCATTACCCGTCCGTCCCTAAGCCGGATCCAGTAACAATTCGGCTCCTTTTCCACGAGTCGGCCATGCACCATTCATCTGGTCCAGGCCCCTGTCAGGCCTCTCTCCAATCATCCCATTACTGTTGAAGGGTCCACTTTCCTGCGGCGTGCTAACTGTGGGAGTTCCAACTGCCAAGCCGTAATCGATCGCCCAGTCGCCTCCCACCTTCGCTCTTCTGTCTGTGGACGACGTGATTCTCAGACACTCGTGACCGCTTTGGCGACCCAGTTGGTCAGCTGTCCTCTGCTTCTTCACCTTCGCTTCTATCACGACAGACTCGTGCTTTCGTTTGTAACGACTTGTCTCCCAATCTACAGTACCACCAACGAGCTTGACGCTCCGCTCCCCGCACAGTCCATATCATATCTCTATTGCCGACAGGCCACTGCTTTATCGCTATCTTCAATGTTTCCGGCTATGTGAGAGACTTGTATCTCGGACGTCATCACCACCTTGTCGCATACCCACCTTGATACCACCTCCCGGAGCTGCTGTAGAACCAAGGTGAGGAGAGCCATATACATCCACGGACTTTTGTCAAGGAGCACCTGAAATTGCAAGTACGTTGATGCTTTGCACATCTGGCTCTGCGTCTGTCACAAAATTGCAGGATCTGCGCTTATGCGTTGAAACTTCCCAAACGCAGTATCATGCACGAATGGATGGAGTAGACGAACTCCGCGCATATGCTTGACGTTGCTCATTATTGTTGCTACATGGCATTCCCAACCTTTGGCTATCTGTATTGTGTTGAGAGCATCGCTAATATGCAGAGTACAGGATCCTCCTCGGACTCTGCTCTTTGGCCTCGCCAGCGCGACCCCCAATCTCGCATCGTCAAGTTCGCTGTCAGCAGTCAAGCAAAATTCAAGAGGCTACCTTGATTACAGTTTGATCAAAAGGCTTGCCTGCGTTCCCATATTATCGTCACTCGTTTTAGATATCCGTTGATTACGATTCAACTCGCTGTACATTTCTGAGCCGCCACCCCCCAACCATTCAATATTCACTGGATAGCTGTCATTTGGAGCAGGCGACCATACATACATAGTCAAGCAGGAGAACAACCTTTTCAAGCACTAATGTCGTCGTGGTTATTTTTGGAATGCGCAGGGCTGTGCTGAACGCTGCAGACGCACCGTACAGGCGAGCTTGAAATCAGCATCCATTTCCTACAAGATACGATCTGAGAATGGACTTCAGATATGAAGGGCCGGCCCGATCACCTGGGGGATCCGTCAGACGTGCACGGCAGCGAGTGGCTGGGCAGACAGGAGACACGCCTAGAGTCACGATCGATCCCAATCCTACAGAAATCGAACCATTGGGACAATATCCCAGATCAGGAGCTAGGCACCCTCAAAACACTTCAGGAGGCTTTCGACAGCAGCGCCCTTTTCCAGGCAATACTTCCGATCCGAATGGCCCTGGAAGGAGACCGAACAGTCCAGTAGGAGAGCGCTCACTAGGAAAAGGGCCGCCACCTCCAAGACCACCACGTCCGAGCTTCGCGCCGTCTATGGACGACCCATCCCAGCGTCTGCAGTACACAGAGCAGCACCATCCCGAATATTGGGAAGGTGGTCCGATATCACTGCCAAGCGAAGAACGATTCTCTGATAGGTTCTCCAGTAGTTCAAGCAGGCCTACGACAGGCTCAACCGGGTCGTCCGCGGGCACCATACCTGAGTTTCCTGTTCCATCAACACCCCAATTATCTTCCCAGCTACCTCGGCGGATACCGAATCTTGGACCCCCGCCCTCAGCAAGGAAAGGCGGAACCACGTTTTATCCGCAGAACTCTTTCGTCTCACCCATTCTGGAAGAGCAATCGGAGTCTCACAGTTCTTATGCTTCGAGTCATGCGATGCCGGCCAGCTTTGGTCGGGATGATGATATCGAAGAGGAGGATGAGGATGGCGTAGGAAGCAGCGGACGTCAATCAAGAGCTGGGGACCATGATGAATCGAGCATTCTCGTGAGGGAAGTGAGCATTGGAAAAGCCGGGAAACCAGCGTTGAAACAGATCAAAAGTGGGGAAGGCCTGCATGACGTGAATTTTCCTGGAGAGTCTTCTCCAGCCGGCAGTGGAGGTAAGTCAAGAGGACTTGGTGCTATTGCCGCTACAGCGGCTAGCGGTGCAGCGCTTGGTGAAGCTGTAAGATCTCCAAGAGGAATGGAACCTGATAACCCCCGGTTATATTCGCAATTGGAGGATACCTCTGCTATTCCTGCTCCATTGAGACCTAGTGCAGCGACATCCAAGGGTGGAAGCGTGCCGACGTCCGGGTCGAGGACGCCAACGACACCCCTTGACCCAAGGGTGCAGCAGGTACTCGGTGGTCTCGAGAAAGGAGGAGCACTTGGCCCAAGTGGTACTTCGTCTTTCAATACCACACCACCTTCGATGAGCGACAAGGGGCTGAAAAAACCTGCGAGACTGAATCTTGAAGCCGTCAAGGAGAACGACGGTAGAGGAAGCTCAAGTAGTCTGCCAGAGCTCATAAGAAGAGCCACTAAACTCGCATCGAACCTTGACCGAGGCAGGACAGCCAGCCGGCTGGGTTTCCTGGGCATGCTCGAGGAGAAAGAAAAGGCCAACAAGAACCACTCACCTCGAGGGTCTCGTCCTGGATCGATATCCGACATCATTGCAGCATTCCCCTCGCCATCGATAACCACACCCACCAGAGATCGACCCGGCTTCCGATGGGCATCTCCCAAGCAAAAGTCTGGTCTGTCAAGGACCCACAACGCCGCACCCGGATCCCCAGTCTCTTACGACGAGAAGCATCGCTCACGCAAATGCTGTGGCATGCCCATCTGGGCCTTCGTTCTCCTCACCATCATCCTCATCCTCCTCATCGCCGCCGCAGTCATCATCCCCGTCACCCTCATCGTCCTCCCAAAGAACAACTCCCCCACCGCCGCCACCAGCCTCTCTTCCTGCACCTCCGCCGCACCCTGCGCCCACGGCGGGACCAACATTCTCGTCTCCGGCTCCTGTCGCTGCATCTGCTCCAACGGCTTCACCGGCTCGACATGCACCCTCCCCGGCGACTCCTCCTGCACCAGCACCGACATCGCCTCAAACGGCACCACCTACCACAACGCCACCCTCGGCGCCACCCTCCCCCGCCTCCTCTCCGCCGCCCAAAAGAACTTCTCCCTGCCCCTCAGCAGCCAAGCCCTCCTCTCCCTCTTCAGCGCCCAAAACCTTACCTGCAACTCCCAAAACGCCCTCGTTTCCTTCCCATCCTCCACCCCCCAACGCCGTTCCCTCCCCCTCAACCTCCACCCCGAAGCCGCAATCCTCGCGCCCCTCCCCTTACTAATCCCAACATCCACCCTCACCCCCCCGCACCCCCTCGCCCCCCGCCTCCTCTCCACCATCCTCCCCAACCCCTCCGCCGCCCCCACCGCCGCCCCCACCGCCGCCCCCACCGCCGACCCCGCCGCCGGCATCGCAACCTCAACCTCAAACGGCATCGTCTTCGCCATCACGCCCGCCGCCTCGGCCCCCACATCCTCCTCCCCCTCCCCCTCCCCCGCTTCTCCCTCCTCCTCAAACCACAACTCCGTGGTGACACCACTAGAACTCGATTTCGCGCGCGAGGTTGTTCTTTTTGTCTTTCAGGAGAAGGATCTTAATACTGCTGTGGCGGCGCAGGCGAAGTTGGCGGGGGCGCTTAAGGGGGAGGTGGGGAGGGGGGGAAATCTGAGTGCTATGGATGCGGGGGGGAATATTGTGGTTGATTTTGGGAGGTGGACGGTGGATTTGGGGAATGGGACGTTGTTTGGGGGCGGACCTAGTTGAGGGGGAGGCGCACCTACTTGAGGGCGCTACTCTCGTCTTAATCTTTTCAAAAAGAAGAGGGAGGAGAGGAAGTCGGAACCGGATCGATTGGGTATATATGTAATCGAGGGTGTATATAGCGGCGAGGGATCAACAGGTCGGCGCAATGGGGATACCAAAAAGGCCTGTTGGGAGGATACTTTCGGATTACTTTGATGGACTGAGCATTAATGATAATGGACTGCTCGACTCATTAGATCGTGTACTTGCGTCTACTGGATGTATTTGGATAGCGTGCAGTGGATAGCGATTATGGCGACGTTATAATCTATTGCTTGTTTGCCACCAACTTTCTAAAAAATTTCTTCTCGACTTCCAATGCTTTACTGTGGATTTGGGGGGTGGGAGGCTGTTTGGCGGGGGACCGACTTGAGGGGACTGCTATCGCCTTGGATACTAACAGGAAGGGGCAGAATGCGAGAGTTGCAGGCGAAGTAATTGGGTTGATATGTACTGGGATGTGGATAGGGACTAGGATCGGCGTTGTGGGGATACCAAAAGGTCAAGGAGGATAATTTCGAATTTATTTGTTGAATACAAAAGATAAGCGTTAATGATGCATGGGCTGCTCGACTGATTTAGATCGTGTACTTGCATCTACTGGAAGTAATGGGCCAGTGCACTGTAAATAGCGGTTGTAATAACACTATAAATAGATGTTTATAAACCGCTCTTATCCTTCAATCCCAAGACGTCCCATCCTATCCATCCCCGTCAGCCAGAGGTGCGCTGCACAAACACAGTCCTTTCCTTGAGAGACTCCTCTAAGCCCTCAACCCTCGTGGGACTCTCTTCTCTAGCACCATCTAGACTGCTGGAGAACCTTCATGACTTCGGCACAGGCCGGGGATCTTTAATGGTGTTTTTGCTGGATACGCCCTCCTGGACTTGTTCGATTAGTTTTTATTGTTCGGATTTCGAGTGATAGGCTAACGATCATGCGGCTCCTTTTAGGAATAGCATTGTGTGTTTGAGCTTCTTCCATCCAACTCCGTTGTCGGCGAGTGCCACGACAACGGAGAACTGTGAGAGGCTCCAGGCAGTGGTATCTTGAGACGTCTCATGTGATTTGGTTAGAGCTCAGAGAGGCTCATTACACAAATCTGTGGTCTTCGTTGCAAGTCGCGAAAGAGTGGGCGCATGCAGGATTTTTGGCTGTCGTCGAATTATCACCGTTCCATCATGCGGTCATTTCAATGTCATTTTCAGTATCGATCTTGGTACTGTTACGGGATTTCCGATAGAGGTAAAAGGCGAATGCGAGGCCTGTGGAGGGAATCGTTAGGACGATCCACAGCCAAAATCGAGATGGACCTCTGATCCACTCGTTGTTGCTGAAGAAGGGCATCGAGAGAAGCGCCGCGAACGATGTCCCTGGCAGGAAGAACATGGTTAAAACCGCGATCTCCGTAATCGTCAGTACTGGGCGGATGGTCTATGAGTAGCGATCTTACCGTTTTCATAGATAGACTGTCCATCTTCATCGACTCCGTGAGCTTATGCGCCTTGACTGCGAGACCTCGGGACACCTTGGTCTCTTCCTGAGTCGCTTTCATTATCGCCTGCATCGCGGCACCGTTGGCGACCATGACGCGGTCGTTGCTCAGTTGGATACGATTGAATAGCTTCGAGCTTCGTTAGCGACGGGGTCGATCAATACGTGGTGGCTGGGCTGCCCACTAATGCTAAGCTAGTTTGAATCTTCTTCTCCAACTCCACCTCAAAATCTTTGACCGCCTTGACTTGAGATGTTATTTGGATCAGACCATTTTCGACTCTCCCGAATGTTTCGCTCGGTATTGTGGCTACACCCTTTATGATCAACTCATGGTGTTTTATGATCAAAGCGATAGTATCTTCTATTGATTTCAGTTCTGAAGTGTATCGATGCAGATGTGCCGCCATTGCGTGTAAGGCTCGGTTGATGTCTTGGTGAGACTTTGCGTTCGCAGGTCCTCCTTCCTCGTCGTTCTGAAGGCATACTTCCTGAACCCAATTTGTAAGCGTACGACCCTAACGTCGGATTCCTTTCATGCTTACATAGGCAATCAGTTGGTCGTGAATGCTGTTCAAAGCGTTTGTCCACCACCTTGTAGCGCTGAAAAGATATACAAGATGGATGAAGAATGGATCACTCTTGAGACCGATTTCATGGGAGTCACCTAATACCTCCTTTATACGCAGCTCGGGCTCCTGGACAGTCTTCGGCCACCTGCCGTCAATAAAATTGACGGCCAGCATACAGGTCGAATCACCGAACTTGCTGTATCGAAAGCTTAAGGCTATGAGCGATCCTCTGATATCGACAGCTTGATCGGGTAAATGTAGGTAGTGGAACGGGTTCATCTGGTTACTGCCCGAATTGCTGGTGATGTGGCATCGAGGTTTGTCCGTGCATCCGACCTGTATCCGGACCGGCAAGATATACCATAGCTCGCTACCGATGGACTCGACCCCAGAGTATATATCGCAGTAGCCTCTACCAGCAGGTAGATAGTAGCGAGACAAGGCGTAGACAAAAGCTGATGGAATGCCAAAGGTTGAGAATATCCGCTCCAGTGATGGTCTGGAGACCCGCAACTTGGCGGCATCGTCTGGCACCACCACTCGCTTGCTTTTCACCAGAAAGCGGTTGATGAATCTTGAAGTTCGAGATTAGTATAATGTATATGAGCATTCAACTGACAAACACAAATCTTCGGGAGTACCAACAGGCAATTGTACGGATATTCGGCCCGGTCCGCGAACTGGTTCCTTTCAATTAGTCCCCTTTTCATTGCAAATGTTTATTCGAAACCTTATGCAAACCATTGGCGATACAATGTGCTGCTCTTTCATGATGACGTCGCTTAATCCTGGCCTCCTGTCAATCTTTATGTCGACGGCGCAAAATCAAGGCGTTACTGACTTCCCCGAAGCTCTTTGAGTGCCATGGATCGAATGCTCGTGTCTTCAGAAAGACAAGACGTTGTAAATCTCTCCAATTCTCGCTCAATTTCGTCGCCATACGGCCTGAGCACCGTCAGTCGAACTGTCAGATCGATGTCTTCAATACTTCATACAGGTCGGGGAACCCGCTATCGGTAGCGACATCTCCGCGGGCCATTGTCGGATTCACCGGAGAAGCTTCAATATGAGTACCTGTGAATGTAGTCGTTGAAGCCATGTTTGTGGGTTGAAGAGCCCACAGAGAAGAAAAATCATGCAGCATGGGTGAGCAGGATCAACATCCGGCTAGAAGCCATCGACCAAGATCCAGGCATCAGAGAGGCGCAATTACTAATGCGCCAAGCCCAGGAATGTGGCGAAGCTCTACAAAGGTGGGCTCGGAGGCTTGGGAAGGGGGATGCGAAGCCGTAAAGTAGCCACCAAGGCAGACTGTCTCCACAGCCCTTGATTGTTCCCACGGCGCTCGAGGCAGATTACTGATTCTGTTGACAGTGCAAGAGATTTTCTGGTGGAAACTGATCTGATCCCGTCAACCATTCAACCTCCCTGAATATGCCCAAAAAGCGCAATCGCTACTCCACTAACATGGCGGCCGACTGGGCTTTCTCAGTACCCTTGGCAGAGGAGACACCTTCGCCAAAAGAGAGCTTATCAGACGAGGATGAAGCCCAGCGATGTGACCACGCCTCCAATGCACAATCAGCCTCTCCTTTGGCACTGACGGACTCAACGAAGAGGGCCAACCGATACAAAAAAGTCTTGCCTTCGAGCTGGATCGATCCATACTCGAGTCTGAGCATCGTAGACCAGTCGGCGCCCACGCAAATCATCGAAAGTCAGGTCCAGCCAAACATGCATTCTGATCCGTATGGGTACCTCAGAGCAGAGAACAATGAACGTCGTGCGGAGCGCCCAACAAGGCCAGATGTTGAGGCTTCAATACCGACAACAGGTGATAGCCGATACACACCTCCACCAGCCCCGACGCGGGTGCATTTCCCGTTGCAAGAAGCAGACCGACGATACAGGGCACCAACTAATGTTCCCTATAACACGACCGACCGACCCTTGAAATTCCCAAGTTTACCAGAAAAACCTGAAAGAAGGTTGTTGCGAGACAGGTCTATGGAGCGATCTTTCCAGTTCCGAGACCACCAAGCGGCGCATGTTCCAGTATATCCTCATAACACGCATGTACATTACTCCGCGATTTCACCGCCTGTCAGTGTGGGTCAACAATCGTCCGAAGCAACGACTAGTCCTTTTCACGGTCGAGATCTACCAGCTAAAGGTCCTTCTGTGTCACCTACTTACTCCATACTCTGAGTATCACTCGCTGAATTTAGGCTGTATCTGGGCAGAGGGTTTCAACCATCCATCAAATCAGCTTTCGGAAGAGCTCGCACATTGCAGCGAGCGCGGGGGCGCTGGTCCGATATCTCGCAGAGCCACTGACGCGCGAGGCGTACTGGTACAAGTAGACGCCTAGACCCCGCAGCTGAGCCCCAGGCTGAGGCCAATGATATCAAGGCTTCTATCCGTACACTCGGACTTCCTTGACAGCTACTAAAAGACGCCGGCCCTCTGGAGCTAATCCGTTACCACACTTCAACAGTATCTTACACTGATGGCCTTACCAGACAACAAGACTCGCTTCAGCACATTATGTGCGCCTTACTTGAACTATGAGCATATCCACTCCGCAATTCGATCTAGATGACAAGGCTGAAGAGCCTCCAATTGCACCCTCCCGCCACCAGATTTTCCATAGGAAGAGACACGAGTCAGGTTCTCCTGACACAAGCTTGAAAAGCAGATATCGCAGTTATCCATCACACTCCTGGTGGAGCCTTGAGCAGCGGAGACTTCACAGTAGTAAAGGCTCAGACCCTACGATGACCGGAGGCGTCATACCACCGCCCACTCCTTCAAGTCCTTCAAGTCCACCAGAATCGCCTTTAAAGCGCCCGACCGAGCAAAATACGACCTCGGTTCCAGTAGAAGGGCCGCTGCGAAGGCCTAGCGACGACAAAGAAGAGGTTGCGTTTTCAGACATAATCGCAACTTTTGCGGTTGACGTGTCTGGGAGCACGCAAGGCAAAGTGCTAGAGGAAGAAATAGACGCGATCAAGTCGCTTTGCAAGGGCCTTTCCCGGGATGCGCTTACTCAAGCAGAGGTTATACCATGGAATCATACTACGCAAAGCGTGATACGCACAAGTGAGCTGATCACTCTTTCATCATCCGGCGGTACCGACCCGAACAGTCTCAATACCTGTAACGATGCAAAAGTGTCTTTGAGCAAATGCTCGACATGGTTCCTTCTCACCGATGGAGAGATCGATCCTAATTATGTTCGCAACTTCTCCAAAGGCATATGCGAGGCGAGCTTACATGGAGCACCATGTGTTATCGTTCTCTTTGGTTACAAAAGCGCTCGACCTTCGATGTGCAACGTGTCTGTCGGATTGTCGGTTTTCAGCAACGCCGCGGATTGCTTGTTCTTGTTCCATGACATCGACACCACCCAGGTCTATATATTTCAGTCTAAAGGAAGATTCAACGCAGTCCTACCACCTGGGTGTCGTGAAATACTTCTCGACACGAAGACATTGTGGAAGGATCTCCCCACATTCGGATATCGTCAATTATTCGATTTGCCTCTACCATCACGGCAACAGCTACGGCCGGACGACCTCCTACTGCAGGGGGGGAGCAGAATCAACCTGCATGATCTGTACGCGGACCGCATAAACCCTACGATATCTCGGGATATCATGGAGAACGACGATAATCTCAAATCAGTCCTACTAGCAGCGCAACTTCGGGGGAATGACGACGATATTGGTGACTGGATCTCTAAGCAGAAGCTCAAAGCGCCCAATATCCTCATGGCTGCCAGACCAGATGCAAACAATAAAGCGACCATTTTGATTCAGAAAATACTCGATGCGATGTCTTCGAAATCTACGGATCATTTGATGGTGTATCTCTTACAAGAGCAACTTAGAGTAGCACACCTCGCAAACTGGAAGCTTTTCCTATCAAGCTTAGGCGCCAATCATGAGTTGAGGTCGGTGCGAAGTACTATTGTTTCCGATGCGATGATACGAATCAAGTCCAATCGAAACGAGATGAGAAGTGGGCAGAATAGCCCAATGATACTTGCGCCTATATCTCCTGTGCCTGGGTCTTTTTTTCCCAAGGACTCCGAAACGGCTTCGTCTGGCCGCACCAAAGTTCGTGACCTTGCGAGGATGAAGTCCAAGCTCGGCAAAGACGCGGGGCTCTTATATGTCAAATGGTATACTTGCAGCGAAGATTCCGGCTTCTGGGAGACCTGTTCGATCTGTGGGCAAGACAATGTGTTACTGACCGTATTACTGAAGTTTCCGCCCAGCGGTCTCTCAACCCCGGGATTTCCAAGCCCTGGCGAGCGAAAGGGTCTCGCATATCCACTTGCGATGGGTTCGTTTCCTGAGACCGATGTCTTGTCGTCCTATGTATGCTGTGACTCTTGTGCCCAAACCTTGATACAGGGAAAAATCCATCTCGACGACGGTGAAATAACAGCAGCAATTCCCCTCCTGCCGAACGCGATCTCTGGAGATTTTGAACAGACAACGTTCGATTTCATCGATGGTGCTCTGCAGAAGAGATTCCATAAATCCGCTGTCGTCCTGGTTTTCTTGTCAACGATATTTGACACCCTTGCATCCATCGATAGCGATAATCACAAGCAGCGGTCCAGGGCTCTCAAAGAATTAGCCGTCATGGTATCCAAGAACGCAGAAATACCTATTGACCTTAGCACGTCAATCACCGGAAGCACCCCCCGAACAGGAACATTTGGCGAGCCTCGACCTCTTGCATATGCCATTCAACAGAACTTGAATAGTTTCCGCGAACCAGACCCTTCGCTCTTACAATATCCCGTCAGCGGGTTTGTTGTTATGACTTTGCTTGCAATCGACCTAGGCCTATCCGAAGAGCTTTGCAAGCTTGCCATATGGCACCGGTTCCTATTCCGTCTGGTTGAAAATCACTACGCCTTGGTCGCCACTGATGAATCGCGAGCAGTTCATGCACTTCAAGATATAGTTCAGAATAACAGTCCTGGACCGTCTGAGGCTAATCAAGATCCTCAGTCCCCTACCGAATCATCAGCTCAGCCGCCTCAGGCAAAACCCCGGATTTCTCTCCTTACTTTGCGAGGAACGCATCTGCTTTCCGACGAAGAGCTAGAGTATTTTCAGCGCCTTGATGCCTTATTCCTGCCTGTCGAAAGATCGAGTTCATCTGCTCTGGGGATCTTTCTGGTTCAGTTATCCTTGTACCCGCCCAGTGCTACGTTCGGGATGGATACTTTTGACATGATGAGAGCTCGAGAAGATCTCCGCGCCGTCTTCGATGCGCCTCACGAGCTGTAGCTACTGGTTCACCGAATCGATCGGTTGTAGTAGTTTGGGTTTCGGTATGCGGACAGGAAATGTTCTTTCAGTGGGTGAGGTAAAGTTGATTTTGATTTTGGAAGAGTCACATCGCTGCGGTCACGCAGACTCTGAGTCGCATCAGGTCTAGGATACCAGCAAAATTTTTCTCCAGGAGGATCACTAAAGGAATGAGTAATTGGAAAATAGGAAGAAAACATAAGGGATTCTACGACGACAATGACATTCTATACCCAATCTTCTTAGTACTTACGTGCGTTCTTCCATTTACCGTTGTGGTTTCACTATCTCGGTAATAAGATAGACCAATTAGCGAACAAGAAATTCTACCTAAAAGGGTTACCCCTTTCCAGTCTTCACGCACGCGTCTTATGTTCATCATTGCGGTTCCCACCCCGTTGGCTTCCGCTTCCTCTCCGTACTATCAAATATTCACAGCCCTCTCGAGCAAATACAACATCTCCCTGATAATGGTGCACCAACCCAGCGATACCCCATACCACGCAACGCCTTCTATCTCCCCACCGGGACCTAAACTCGCCACCGAGATCTCCTACTGGTGGTCTAGCGCGAACACAAGCCCGTCACTTGGAACGCTCAGTCATCACGCCCACCCCTTTGTCAATAACCAGCAGCAAAACTCCTAATCACCCTCAAGTCAACGTATATCACTTACTGTACCCCTCCGCCTCCGGGCCCACCCGCAACTGAACCATCTCTACACAAACCCTACCCCTCCAGCCACACCCTTCGCGCTCCCCGCTCAGCTTCTGCGCCTTTCAAAGCTCTTCAGCAGTTTTCTTCGTCTTTCTCCATTTGGTCGCGTTGTGCTTATGATTACGTGGGTCCATCTTCTCTTAGCGCTATGGGGTCAAGAGGCGATGGGTCATTTTCCACAATTCATTTTCTTTCTACAAAAACGAGAAATAAGAACCATGATACTTTTCAATTTCCAATTAGGTTTGAACGGAGAGGAAGGCGTTGGTGGGGTGAGAAGAGGGGGGGGAGAGGCGCTTGGGGGAAGGGAGAGGAGCGAGGAAGGAGAGCTCGCGGGGGTGTGTAGGGAGGAAATTATAGATTGAGGGAAGTTTGAGCGGCTGGAATTAGGATCCTATGGTCATAGCGGAGTGAGGGGGGTCAGCAGGATGGGTGCGTAGAGCAGTGGTTGGGTAGGCGGATGTTGTTATATATCCAGTCAGGAAGTTTATGCAGAATGGGAAAGAGACTTTGAAAACTTGATAATCGTGTAGATGAAAGCGAGATTGATCGAGTCCAAATACCTAGTTCATAATCCTCTGCAAACTCGACTTCTTCGCAGGCAATCACTCTACGCCCCCCTTTTTCATATGCACCCCCTTTTGAACGCCTCCTCTGACATCACACCTATTCTACACTAAACCGAAAATTACCCAGATTTACCACGATACCACCTAGACCCCTATCAACACCTCCAAATCTCCACAATAAAAAGCCCTTATAACGCTCCAATCCCCCCATTCCACTTGAGAACGCACCATTCCGGATCCAAACACATGCTATTTTCCTTTTCCTCTTTGTTGAATTCGATGTCAGCTAGATCGCGTGTTCAACATCGAAACCACTATCTAAGTTGATTTCTGATTCGATTGGAAATTACGGAAGATGGCGAGAGAGAGAGTTTTGGTTTCTGGCGCAGATGAAGGTGTTGTTTTTGGAGTTTTTGTTGTTGTTGGTTATTGTATGTCAATTTCGAAGCTGGGTTTGCTGGTGGGGTGGGCTTCGTAGTTGTTGTTCTTCTCTACTGGAAGTGCTATGAGTTACGGTCGCCTCTGCTAGGGCCCTGGTGTTTAGTATGATATGAAGGCTGTGGATGTGTAGACTTATAGTGATCATAGAGATTTCAGCGATAATCCACGGCGCACCGGATTGCATCAGCCTTAAATCGGTCAAGATTGCTCTCAACCCTGGGCAGCGCAGAGCAAATACCGAAAATGGGATCAGCATGACCAGCAAGGGCGCTGCGTAGGATGATTGCCTTCCGACATTATTCGGCTTGGGTCTGGCTGGCAGAGTCTTGGGCTGGGCTAAGATTGTTCTCCGATGCCAGCGGATATAATCCAATAGAAGGGAGTGAGTGGAAAGGAGTTTTAGCTATGGTGACGCATGAATGAGAGGGTGGGAGAAGGGAAATGGGGTGTTGCTTCCTGAAGTATCTGTGTCGTGGGGTTGGTTCTAGAGGCAGTGTTGGAATGCAGGGGGTGGAAGCTGCTGGGTTTGGTGTGGCATGCGTTGTTCTTGATTTTTGTCATTTTAGGAGGCCATTGGAAAGAAAAGGGTGGAGGAGCTTAAAGCTTGTAAAAGGTTGTTGTAGTAGGGTTCATGTATTCGCAATGAAAGTAACAAAAGTGGTAAGGCCGAATGATATTGTATGAGGTAATACAGATGGACTCAGCCTGTGATTGGCACTTCACTCTTTCGTATCCTCCATCCCAGGATAGGCTGGTATAGGTCCAGGTCAGGGACAAGATCAAGGGTTGCATTGCAAAGCCACGGGATACCAGCCGAAGATCGTACGAGTGCCGGCGTACGGCTAAAGAGATGATTTGTAATTCAGACTTTTACGATACGTATATGCCAAGCTGTAACACTCGTCGTTCGGCAACAGAATTCGTGACGAGACCGCTGGACGTCCATGTCAAGGGTGAACTTAGGAAACCAGTCTACGCACCCCCCTTTTCGGTAATGTCCACCCCTATTTTCGGTAATCACACCTCCCTCCGGGAAGATACCTGTTTTTACACCAAAACCCAGGTATCTTTTGATAGTTTCCCAGGTTCCTGATAGTAGCGCCTCTGGGGTAATAGGAGCCTCGAGTCTTACTGAGTCAAAAGACTACAATAATTGCGACTTGACGAGCGTAATACTATCTATTATATCTACATACTAGGAGGACTATCTCTCCGCGCTCGGAGGACATCTCGACGACATAGTACTGATTTGATATAAGACAATAGAATCTGACAATGCAATAGGCAGGAGCGGTGGCATTGGAAATCGCCCGCATTTGAGTCAAAAAACGACAGGTTTTCCAATAGTATCTCGTATGCTCTAAAGGTTTAGATATGTCTCTTATCGAATGCGAATTGAAGATTTAAATCGATTCTAAATATATCGAAATTAAGGGTCTGGGATACTATCAAAAGATACCTGGTTTTTGGTGGTATCTTCCCGGAGGGGGGTGTGATTACCGAAAAGGGGGGTGGACATTACCGAAAAGGGGGGTGCGTAGACTGGTTTCCTAAACTTAGCGAGGTAGGAAGACGGGAGACCAAAGAAGTCAGGAAATTGACAAGCCTAGATCTCTACTAAGCTCTGAAAATGGCGGCGTACGACTACGTGAAAGAGAAAAAAATGACAAGTACTAGAGCGCATAAAGAGAGCGAAGGCTGAATGACTGGTCTGTCGATTTACGAAATCTTTTCAATGCTACGACAAGCATTAAGTATAGTGTGTCCTGGATCTCGATAGACCACGCCAGTTGGATTGCTTTTCAATGTTCAATGTTTCCTTGACTGAAGAGCGGCTGTTGTAAACGCTGTAGTGAGTCCGCACAGCCTTTCAAAGCATGTCTCCGGAAATGACACTGGAAGGGTGATAAATCTCACGATTTCTGTCGGCCAACTAGCCGTTCTCATGACAGTGGCGAACGCTGCACCCCAATGACAATTGGAATAGCAACTGGGAAGCAGTAATTCCGCGTTCTAGCGCTCTTACGTCTTTTATCTTACACCGTGTATTCCCCTTCCAAAGTTATCGATTCAAACAATATGGATAAAGCAATCTGGAATGGTGTCTGGGAATGGCCTTCCCTTTCGATAAGAATATGCATTTTGCTCCATTATCAGGGTCTTCTTGGACTCTTGCCAGTAACGTGCCAGACAAGCCATACATTGCCCCGAGCCAAGTAAAAGGAAAGAAAGCCTATCATTGCCAGTATGCATGTCCCAAGCAACCCATCTCAAACCTTCGATGGCCAGGAGTTTACTGATAGGGCCCTGGGCGGGCCATAAAAGAAAAGTTGCGCAATCGTTGTCCTTGAACAGGTCACGAGATTGGGGGGGAAAGTTCCAGCCAGATTTACGTAGATAATAAGGTACGGAGAGCTCTTTTGAACAATCTGGGGTCTTTGAGCAAGGGAACCTGCCTGTCGATGCAAGCAATGTTTCGGTCAGAAAACCGGGTTGGAGGTATCTCAAGTCTGGTCGACTCCTGATTTGAAACGCAAAGCCTATGGTTCCTTCGGTCCCTCTTTCCGTTACAATGGCATGTAAACCCAAGTCTAACATAGAAACCTGCATTGGCAGATTTGCCGATGCTCCAGGCGTAGCGAATTCCGCCAGAGGCATTTCCGGACCATGTTGCGTTCCACTAGGGTACAAGTCCCAGACAGAGTTATACTGTCTATTTCTGTAGGATATCTGTCCAGGTACCACGTGGATGGTGCTCATACTACTTGGATCAGCGTTCGCGCTACGGAGGGCATCAAGCCATATGCAGGCTCCGTTTCTTGACAATGCCGTACAGTGTGGCTTCTTGGAGATCTTTTTCAGCTCGTTGAATTCCTCTTGACGCCCATTTGTCATGAACAGTCGAGATACTTGATCGAGAATGGAGTTCAAGAGGACTCCTGTCGATGGTAGATCTTTGATATCCTGCGACGGGTCGCTTATCCGAGAAATTCCCATGGCTACCTCGAGCCAGGCTTTTCGATGTGCATGTTTTGTTGTAGGACCGTTACTTGCTCGAGAGACCATGCTCCATGAACGCCATGTTGACCGATAAATAGCATGTAAACCCTCGATCGTTGGGCTTATCGGAGAGTCAATGTTTACGTGAGCTATGATATCGCCGATGTTCCGTAGGAATAATAAGGTAGCAACGTCGCAGGGCTCATATAAAGCCTTAGAGGTGTTGGATTTACAGACGCTGCAACGACAACGTTCTTTGAGCTGTGTGATCATATCATATATGGTCGTGACGTTGTTGGCTACGTTCTGACTTAGACTCTGTTCTGCCCCATCAATGAACGCTTGAAGAGAGCCAATTTCAGGAAGAATGGTGCCAATACTGTTGACGAACAACCTTCCATAGCCTTGGGGCTGAAAGTTCACGAAATGGATGCGTGAAAGTCCACCGACCTCCACTTCACAATTAGCGATTGCTTCGTATATACGCGCGATAGCACCTAGCGCTTTTCCAAGCAGGCTTGCTTGGTCTTGAATGCGTTTCCCCTCTTGACCAAACATCTGTGTCAGACAATTCTCCCATTTTACCCGAAATACGATGGATGCATTCAGGGTCTCAGAAATCAAATCCTTGACTGAACCAAGAATGAATGTTGTCGCCGAGATCTGAATCAAGGATCTTTGCTGAGGGTCTTCCTTATCGATGTAGTGTAGCCTCACGACTGCTTCCTCCGAATGGGAATAATTACTGAATAGGACTGAACCATCATGCATCTGTACCCAAATGGTGAGATCAAGAAGCCAGTACGCAACGGCACTAAGAAAGGCTATGTCAAGACCACCATGGATTTCGATAGCCTTTAGTCCCCCTCGAGACACTTGAAACAACCCATTGATTGTTGCGGCTAGGTCTGGTGAAGCCGATGTATCGTGGTACTCAAAATGGGGGTTGTAGGATCCAGCCAGTCGTTTCACGATATCGGCAAAAGGTGTTAAAAGGAATAGGCCAGAGCAGCCAGAAACGAGCGCACCGAATTGACTTCTGGATGGCTGCAAGTCCGTCGGAAAATCGTTGACTTCCCATAACACTTGTAAGAGCTCGGCTGCTTTGGGAGTCCCATAGGTTTCTCCAAGGCAAGCGCATAGGGCAGCGCAATTGACTCCAAGCTCGCGTTCCGTTGGCAGTCTAAGGAAGCTTCTATGGCCAAAACCGAACCACAGGACCCGACTCAAAGCCATAGGATATCCGCAAATTGTCTAAAGCGTCCCTTACTCGTTGGTTCCCCTTCTCGCCTAACTTAAATTGTGCTGAGATAGCAAGGCGAGCGTGGTGAGTCAATGGTTGAATGCCTGCATCAGCGAATCTTTGCAGGATGTTGTATGACATTGAGAATACAGAGTTGCCCATCGCCACCCAGTCCACCTGTCCTTGCTGGGAGAAGCCAGCAACAGGAACAAGCACTTGAAGCAGGTGGTGTAGTGCAGTCATGCATCTATTGCTTATTCTATGAAATCTATGGTGTGGGAGATCTAACATACACGAGACTGCCAAGGCGCTAGCATAATCGGGTAAGAGTCCCGCGGGAAGCAGCCGCATCTCATTGGCTCCAACACAAGCGAGCTTTCTTGGTTATTCGACATCGTGATTCAAGCTGTAATCTCATACAACCAAATGGGTTGGTTCTTATGGCCCAAAGGAAGTTCGAATTCATGGGAAACGTGGACCAGAGACTCATGAAGGGAGGAACAGAGATCATTGTTTACCTGTACTTGCACGAGGACTCAACCTCATTCTTTCAAGGGTACGGCTGATTCTGCGCCTTGTTGGCACGAGGGGTTAGTAGAAGCTAAGCCTATACGAGGCCCAGCAGCCCATGCGCATAGAATTACCACAGCAGAGCCCGGGCTCCTCATAGAATTTGAATACGTCTACTGCGACGGAGCTGTCAATGAAGGATAAGGAAGGTGTCCAGAATTGCAGAGCTGGTATAGCTTAGAACACGAGTTGAGGTACCAGTACTTTAGTTGACAATCCAGGCGAGCCCTTACCCATGGAATGATGCGGCGCCCCTAGAAAGTAGCCAGCCGGCCCGCGGATTCCTAGCCCCGCGCCCCGGACAGCGCGCAGTAAAGGATTCCGTTTCTTGGCACTCATCGTCTTGACGGCTTTGTGCTGGGCTGCCTAATAAATGAAGACCCATAGCCGAGGACGCAAGTCGTTGACATTCTTGGCCTGCTCGATCACAGATTCTAGTCGGGAGGCCTGAGGCTGCCTTGGAATTACAGGTGACTCGATGAAAGCTTGAGACACGCACGCCATTCGAGCAGGCCCATAGATCCAGCAAACATGCGCATATTAGAAGAGACTGAGCTCTCGACTATGCAGCCCGCCATAGCCTTATAGTATACAAGTACCCTCATTCCGCAGGCCCCACTCCATCTGCACCATCCCCGCGCGAACACCCCCCGCCACCAACCTCTCCCTCATCTCCGCCAGCCTTCTCGTCGTCCCTTCGCCCACCTCGCCCTTGCCTTTCCACAAGACCTCAGCCGCAGCTGCCACTCGCGGCCACAGCATGTTGTCCAAATTCACGCTGTCCGTAAGCTCGCCCCAAAGATGGCATTCCCCACCGATGACCAGATGCCGTTGGCCTTCCGGGATATCCTTTAAAGGATCGTAGCTAAGCATCTGCCGCCAATTCTTGTATGGTGAGCACCAGTCTCGGAAGGGCTTCTTGATGGGAGTGTCCGGATTGGCTGGGTCTGGATCGATGGTTGTGCCATACCCACAATCAAGGTACCAGTCTTGGCACGGTCCGAAGAGGGCACGGTACCCCTTGGCGACCACGCTGGCCAGGGAAGCGGACGAGCGCCAGGTCTGGATGATCGTTGAGGCAGGGAGCTGCAGGTCCCACTCTAGTAGCATGTCTTCCCACATCACGGACGTCAGGCCATGGGATTGCACCAGCGAGAGGACGTGGTCCATGAGCCGTTGCAGATGGGGTCGGATGACCTCCTTTGACGAGGAGGCCACGGCAGAGTCGAGATTGTAGGCTTCGCGGTTCAGCTCATCGCCGCCGACGTGAAAGTGTCCGCTGAAAGACGCACTCCGCGGTAGGAGATCGTCGAGCAGGGTGGTCAAGAAGAGAGGGACGTCTGGAGAGTTAAGCTTTAGTTGGCCTGTGGGGGGTTGACATGCGTAGGTGGCCCAGGGTTGGTTGTAAGCCGTGATGAGTTGAGGGTGGGAATGGTGTATCGAAGCGGTATGTCCTGGTAGGTCAATCTCAAGGTAGACTTCTACACCATGGTATAGCCCGTAATGTTGGACTTGGTGAAGGTCTCTCACGGACCAGATCTGGTCTTCGCGATATGCGCCCTCAATTGCTAGGCTTGGGATAGCAGGGACTTCAAGAGGCCATGACTGTGCGTCTGTGCAGTGCAAATGCAGTTTGTTGAGCTTGTTAAGAGCCATGGCGTCAATGGTCCGAAGTACGTCTTCTGGCGGGATCCAATTACGGGAGATGTCGAGATTCAGACCTCTGTGCTCGAATATGGGAGCATCTCGTATTGAGACTGGTGCAAAGGGTGTGTATACTTCATCGGTCTTCGAGTGAGCGTAAAAGAGCTGCGTCAAGGTGTCCAAAGCACGCAAAATACCTTCAGGAGATAAGGCATGAATCACTGTCTTACCAACTTGTGAGACGGTGATCGAGTATGCCTCCCTTGACATTGTGGTGTGTTCTTGCCAAGCATGCTCTTTGATCACCAGCTCCTCGATATAGACCCTCTCCTCCTCAAGCTTCGGTTCGAATTGGGCTCTTCGGGGGTGGAATTTGTACGGAACAAAGGTCTGCAGAACAATCTCTGTTATGAACCGCCCGACGGCTTTGTGCACCAGATCTGGGGGGTAGATCTGGAATTCTGATGCAAAAGGCTGCCCTGACCCCGATCTACAGATAGATAAGGTAAGCAGATGTAGGTTGATAGCACTTCTGAAGTGATACAAACGTTTGAATTCTCTCCAAGTCAATACACCAAGCGACATCCTCGTATTCGGTAGCCGCCTGATCGAAGTGGACGTACTGCATTTTCGGAGATAGCCACAAGGTTGATGAGCCATGCTCATAGTATCGGGGTAGCGGCCAAGGCGCCATAGCAAGAGTGGATAGCAAAGAATTTCAGCTGGTGATGATGAGTGGATTGACAGAACAAGATTAAAGTTTGGCAAAGCAGGTTTATGGGAAGGATTATCGAGGGCGTGTTAGCACTTTTATGAAGTGGAACCTGCATGTTCATTGTATAACATGGACCCCTGTGAATCATCATGTGCCCTCTTCTTTCTACGTCACAGATCCATCCAACGGTCTTTGAATTCGCACTCAATCTAGCTTATGTTCAACAGTGACACCGATCCGTAATGACATACCCATTGAGACTGGGCCCTCATGCACTGGGTGGCTTGTTACGGTCGAATCACCTGTGCGACTTTGCTAGCCCAAGCCGGTGCTGCGCTTGCCCCAATCTCTGATCAGGGCGTAAGTCCACTACATTCGGCGCCACGCGCGAGTGAAGTGGAGATGTCCGAAGCCTGTCTGGTGCTGGGCAGGGGAAGGTCGGAACATCGCAGTATCTGAGGTCTGGTGGAAGGAGGCAGCAAAGCCAGGCTCACAGCTGGGACTGGAAGGTGTGTGAGCGATGCTCCCATCCAGAATTCGCTGGCCTTCAATAAACCTGTACAGCAAGGGTTTATCGTGGCCGATCCTTCTATGCATCGATCTTGTCGACTGCCACAGACTCGATATGTCAGCTTTTACAGCCCTTAAAACGTTCGCAATTTCTCCGAGCGTGCCGCAAGCGCAGATTTGAGCAGACATGGTCGAATAGCCACAGAGTCCAGACAATATGACACCGCAGTCATAATGTACGATGTATTGCACTATGCCAAGGAGTACCAGCTATTGAGATTGCGTAACAAAAAACAAAACAGACGTCAAAGTGTGTGTAATGATGATGGAATTAGAATAAGAAATTCAAAGCGCGCGACGATCACGATGGGCCAAAGGAATATGTGCTGCGGACGACGCCAGAATGGTGCATGATGAAGGAGGAAGAATATCATTATACGAACGAAGACGGGAAGCTGCTTGGGAGAATCGGTACGGAAGGTGTCACACCGACGCTGTGTTTCGCCCTTGGAACGGAGAGGAATATACAAGAGATGCTTCTTGCATGGATGAATGGGAGAGCTTGGCCTGAGGTAGTGGAATTGCGAAAGAATGGCGGACCAAAGGTTCCACATTGTATACCTCTAGCGCATCACTTCGTAGAGCCTCTCAGCATAAGTTAATGACCAGCTCTCTGCTTATCTCCTTACCTTGCTAAAGACCTCTCATATTTGGCCTTTAAAGTCCATTCAACGCCAACTGCTTCGTGCCGTCTACTGTCGGGTTCTGTCACTGACATTGACGTACTCGGCTCGAAGTACGGATTCCTTTGAACGTCCTTTCGCCAGCCTCATGAACTCCATGACCCAAAGCTGCGCCCGCGGCATCGCTCTAGGTCTCGCATATCCGGGTCTAATGTGTCATGCTTCTGGAGAAAACGCTGGCGAAGTGTAAAGATCTGAGTGAACCACATGAAAACCCCCAATGATTGCGGAAGGATCCAGTGAGTGCCACCAGGAACTGCCGCATGAAGCTTGTATCCGATCGCAGGCTTCCGCAGGTAGTTGGTACTAGTATTCCCATCGTAACATCGAACGTCAGCCCTACTCGAGGTTTATAGTAACTGATCGGTAAAACCTCGTGACGAGTTAAAACCAGACGCATGATCGGTCTAGCATCATGGCTCCATTTGTCCTTTCAAAGGATCAAGTGTACAGTTGACGATGGTGGTTTCCAATTTTGAATCACCGCATCAGGCCTCTCATCAATATCATTGGTGAACAAAGCAGGCGGGCCACCGTAGAGATCATTCACTATCAGTGATTTCGTCAGTACTGCTACTTAGATTCTCGTCCTCGTCCTTTGCTTCGGTGGCTCCCTCGCCCATCTCCTCGTCCTTGTCAACAAGCTCACCCATAGCTCTTTTCCTTGCAGTCTCCTGGATTTGGAGCCTCCGCAAACGTCGTCGCTTCTTCTTTTCAGCCTTCATGCGTGCTTCCTCTTGTTGTTTCCATCGCTCGTGATCGTGCCTTAGATTCTCTTTGATCGCTCCTTTACTTCGTGCAAGCGCTTGGCCAAGCTGCTGGGTTAGGAACGCGTTTTGCTGCCGTAAGCTCTCTACTTCACTAACACCTTTCGCGCCTTTGGGCACCTCAGAAGGAGGAGAGCTATGTAGCGAAGAAAGTGGTGCTATGGCCGATGAGGAAGGATCAAAAGCCGTGAGGCCTTCTTCCAACAAGGACGTTGGGAAGCAAGGATGGATGAGTGCCTCTTGGAAAAAGGACTCGGAAGTAGCGGAAAACGAGGTAAGGGGAAGGGAAGAGGGAAAGAAGCTGGTGAAGGCGTAGTGTAGCGGCACACCGCTGGTGCCACCTCCACCCGAATCAGCAGAGAAAGTACTCTCGTATCGTGGTTTGACCACTTGCCGAAGCCTGAGCTGGGGAGTTTTCGGTTCTGGCCAGCCTGTAGGGGGAAGCATCATCAGGTTGGTGATCGGTAAGGCGTAGTCGTGCAGTGTGGATGTCCATTGACCCTTCGCTATATCCCATGTATACATATTCCCATTCTCATGACCAGATATTAGCGTAGTTCCATCGTAACTTGTATCTATGCATAGCATCCCCTGACCGTCGGCATCATCGGGCAACCTCCATCGATCCTTTTCGCTTGGCTGTGTAGGCGTCGCTTGGAGAATGGGATTTCGAACCTGCTGCATGAAGTCGGAAGTCGAGAAAAGATTTATCATATGAACACTTCCGTCGGCATAACCAGCATAGATGGCACGATCCGCAGGGTCCAGAGTCAGACATACAGCGGGTTCTGAGAGAAGCAATACGCGCAGGCTCTCACCAGCAATGTAATCCCAAACTATGATTGTGTTGTCTTTCGAAGCAGAAACGGCTATATTAGTCTTTGTACGGCTATGGCCCATAGTAAGGGAGGAGATCTGGCCACGATGGGACGAAAGTGTGCGTTGCGGGGTGTATGTGGCAGGGTCGGTTGAGGCGGCAAATGAGAGGAGAGATGGCAGTGACCAGACATGAATTTGGGCGTCTGCTGCGCCAGATAGGATGTGCAAGTGGTCTGGGGAGATCGCTAGGGAGGTAACGGGTTCGAGGTGAGAGGCGCGTGTGGTTACAAGGCGGCCTGTGGGAAGCTACTTCTCGCTATCAGCTTCCTTGTCCGGCGACCTCTTCTGCTTCGAAAAAGATCCCAGAGCACTGTGGGTGTAAAACGAACCTCCCACACCATGAGCCTCCCACCCTCGGTACCCATTACCACGCATCCCGTCCCTTCCTCATAATCCCCAGCTAGCGCTATGCTCCTTATTTTCTCCGGAAATGGCACCACCGCCTCTTGATTGCCATGCTCGCGGCTGTAGACATGGACGACGGCTTTGTCGACTTGTGCCGCGAAAATGTGGGATGAGCTGACCGCCAGACAGTTCGGCGCAGTCGAGGACTTTTTGAAGGACTGCTGCAAGGAGGCGAGGGGCTGGTAAATATGTAGATGAACGCCGACGTCGCGAGAGGTGGATGAAGAATTCGGTTTGTTGGGTGAAAGAGTCGAGAGGGCAAGGGTCTCGGTGAGCATGGTAGCAGAATGCTGCAAGCTTCAAGAGTCGACGTTTGCGCTATGAAACTTTTCATTACGAGTATGCGCCGGAATTGATTCCGCGCCTTTATTGTCCAAGTAGTACTACTCGGTCAATTCGTCTTCGGATTTTTCAAATGCTTTCTGACCCGTGCCTTTACCGATGCAGTGTATTTCGCATCCTCTCTCTAGCTCGGCTTTGCCGACTTGAACACAAGAACTTCGCTGTTAATAGGAGAATCGTAAGTCCCATCCAACGACAAGAATGCGGGAGCTCATGATGTGTGGCAGCAATCCACTCTTCTTGCTACTTCTCTTCCGATCATACTATCGAAACCTCCGCGAAGCCTCTAGATTCCACAATAGCCGAAGTTGCGTCAGCGCTTACCGGTGTTCCTTCGCCGTCAGTGAAATTGGCCGCGAATTTCCAGGTCGGCTCCTGCCTAAACGCCCCATAGGGCTGAGCCTTTCTTGGCCTACCTCGATCTCATCTTCACCAGCATTGACACTCCCAGGTGATTGTCCTTTGCGAGATGTATCCTAGAAGCATGTCATAGGCCAGAGAGACCTTCTTCTCCTTATTCTTGCAGTGTCAAAGCAGTGCCTCTGCGTCGTGCATCTACTACAACTTTCCCACGATGTCCTCCTCGAACAGAGTCCTTGTTGTCACCATCTTCTACCGATCACGCCCGGTGACTTCTCTTCAGGCTTCTGACTCAAGGTATCTGGCGCAGCTGCACCAAGATCCCACTGCAGCTTTATCATTCATCACGGAAACCATAACTCCTGGTCTTCGGACCTCAATGCCTCAGTTCTACCCAATAACCATTCGTAGAAATATGTTTCTCTCCCCAACCGTTGTCCGCTTGAACTACACCCTCTCCGGTCAACTGGAAAACTTCAATCTCCTTCCACATCAATTCACGGGTCTCGAGCGCGTCATTTCATGCGAAATAATAGTCGATTTTCTCCCCCACTCCCTCACCCTCCGCCCGATAACCTTCCAAACCCCATGCCCGCGCTTCAAACTCGCAGTCTTCGACATGGACTCCACCCTCATCGACCAAGAAGTCATCGACGAGCTCGCCCGCTCCATCGGCCTCGTCTCCGCCGTCAGCGCCATCACCACCCGCGCCATGAACGGCGAAATCGACTTCTCGCAATCCCTCATCGAGCGCGTCGCCCTCCTCAAAGGCGTCCGTGCCGATGTATGGGATTCATTGAAAACCGATGGCTCTATCACCATTGCCAAAGGCGCACAGGAGCTGATCTCCGGTCTCAAAGCCATGGGCGTCAAGACTGCTGTCGTGAGTGGTGGATTCCTGCCTATGGCGTCCTGGCTGAAGGAGCAGTTGGGGCTGGATTACGCGTTTGCGAATCATCTGCTTGTGGCGCCGCCTACGGAGGAGGTGCCGTATGAGCATCTGAGTGGGTTCTTGGATCTGGAAAAGGGGATTGTGGATGCGGAGGAGAAGAGGAGGGTGTTGCTAAGGTTGGCAAAGGAGGAGGGCGTGGATGTGGGGCAGACGATTGCGGTGGGGGATGGGAGTAATGATTTGCTGATGATGCGGGCGGCGGGGTTGGGGGTTGCGTGGCGGGCGAAGGCGAAGGTGCAGGAGAGGGCGCCGGGGAGGCTGAACGGGGAGAGCTTGGAAGAGTTGCTGTATCTGTTTGGAGGGGATGGCGAGTAGTGTGAGATGACGACCGCAACGGCATCCCAAGAGAATGGGGCCTGACCATGGGTCCTGGCGGAGCTGACGAATATAATGAAACCTATAGAAGCTCCTTCAACGTGGCATCCACGATCCTAGCTTTGGAACATGACCGAGGAAATGCAGATTGTATCATAAACTTCTTCCAGTGCAGAAATAGTGTCTGTGAAGAAGTCTTCTGACGATCCGCTGAGCTGCCATGGGCCGACATATGGTTTGATTTTCAATCTATGAGCAGTGTTGTCAGTTCAATACCGATATTATTAGAACAGAGCTTAGGGCATCACAGATCGAAGGACAACGCGTTTCATCTGCTAATCGAATCAGGTGCTATACTGAATTGCAGAGGTCAGACGCGTTTGACTGGCTATGGTTACGGCGCGGCGGAGTTACCCTCCTGGGGTAGAGATTTATGGCAATAAGACAGTTTAAGAAAATATCATTGCTATTGAGCTATCACTACCACAAATGGTGAAGTCCGTTGAAAAACACCGCGTCCTCTCATCACCAGCCCCTCAGAACTTTTCAACCTCCAGCATATTCAGCCAATTCAGCACCATCATCGCCTTGATCAAGTTCCCCTTCAGGTCAACATGCACCCCATCATACTTATTGCTCTGAATACTCATATTATACGTCCCCAAATGCTCCACCCCCCTTCTATTAACCTCAATTCCGCACTCCGTCTCAAAGATCCCCAATGCCTTGTTCCCCTGCGTCAGGATCCACTCATCGGGCTTATCCGGCCCCGCAGCATTCGGCGTTAGGAACAACCGCGGCCAGAAGCCGGTGTTGCGCTTGCGCTCGTGCGCCGTTAATTGGGAGGTTAGTGGTGGAGAGGAAGGGCTGAGCCAGGGGGCTTGTGCGAGGGAGGTGTCGAGGATGAGGTCCAGCCAGTCGAGGGTGGCTTGCAGGTCGAGGTCGTTCCAAAGGCCGTGGCCGAAGATGAAGGCGTAGGGGCGTTTGGGCTTGGTTGGGGGGAGTTGGGAGCGGAAGCGGGAGAGCTCTTCGGGGGGGATGGGGAAGCGGATCATCATCTCGACTGGAGGGAAATCGTTAGTGGGTTAGGAGGACGAAGGGGAAATGACCTACTCATAACGTTGACCGAATCGGCTTTGCACGCCAGGCTTTCAGGGTCGTTACGTACTACGTCGGCTGTGCGGTAGATGCCTTGGACTGAGCATTGCTTGACGTTGAATTGGAGGTTGCAGAAGCATTCACGACTGTCGATCAAGTGTCAGCCTAAACTTGTTACCGTATTCTGTGAACACTGGGGCGAAGGCGGCGTAGAAGGAAACTTCACCCACCGTTCCTCGGGCGAGAAGTTCCAATCCGTGACTGCACCATAGCCCAAATCCTTTCGAATTAAGACATTGATACTGCCAATGACATGCCTCATCATACTATCACCAATGATGATGACCTTTTCGAAGCGGCCCACGATCTCGCAGATTTCCTGTGTCGAGAACCAGCGCATGTCGCAACTACGAGGCATGTAAGGCGCATCGTTGCCAATACGTCCACCAGACGACAATGCTGTGATCATGGACTTGCGATCAGGACAAAGCGGCGAGAAGGGAGCGTGAAGATCTAAAGATGAGATATTGCACGTGTTGCGATACTTGTAGCTAGCGAAAGTATCGATGGTATCAGAGTAGCGGTGGGCAAGCGCCTCTGGAGGCTGGAAAGCTGCATTGGGAATGATAGTGGCATTGTAGGGAATGTCTTCGGTGAGATACGCAGGACGAAGGTACTGGGCCTTGAAGTTAGGGAAGAATGAGAGCAAAGAAGTAGACAACCTACAGGAGTGATACGGAAGATGTTGAATCCCGTATAGAAGACCAAGAGCCAGAACACGACGAAGATGGAAATAAGCACTGGACGCCTGTTTGAAGTACCTCGCCCTGCTCCGCTTCGATTCTGGTAGTGTGCGTAGGCCCAAGCAGGTGGTGTGTAGGCGGGCGTGGCGGGCCTTGTCCCGTGCTCCTCCAGCTTCTCATCCATGGCCGATTGATGGAGAGCTAATGGAATGGCCCTGATCTCCACAGATCTAGGATCACAGTGCCCGACAATATTATTTGGTTCCGCAACGTGCCACGGAACGTTGGCGGAATAAGATATCGGATTAGTGTTTAGCCCTCGCTTAATTCTGGCGGCAAGCGTTTATGGCCAGTGTTGGGAGGAAGTGTCGATGCAGCATGATATGAATGCGACAACACTCATTGCTTTGATCATCCTATTTGTTGCACCAAAACGTATGTTGACTGAGGCTGAGAGATCGATAGCTAGGTATTCTGGATGCCAGTGATGTGGTCTGAACCTCCATGCTTCAGTATCGATTTCGAACGTCAGCCTTCGCCATCTTCGATGGTCAGTCGCCTAGAGACGGTTCGCTCAGCGACCCCTTTTTACATCTAGTCGTCACAGAAATACAGTAGCCACTACCAAAGGCTCTCAGGGGGAAGCTGTGTAGCGAGGGGGCCGGGACAATTTGGGTCTCTCAGATTGCATGTGCATGGCGCAGCAATCACTATTGCGGATCCGAGATCTACTGCTTTGTCAGTCTACAGTCAAGTATCAGACCCATCAAGTCCAGATTTATGGATTGCAGCACTTGCAGAGCTACCGTGCACTACGCTTGATGCGAAATCTTCAATCACCATGTGCCCAAGGCTCGCGTTCTTGTCGCTGTGCATCCCAAGCACGCACACACACCTAGTACAGCTGATGTATATGCTACATTCGGTATTAATGAGTGGGGAGAGGACTGTAGAAGCGGAGCTACAGTTCTGACTTCATCGATTTCATCCGCAGGGTTCAGGGAGCCAATGCGCCGAAAGAGACTCCATTGTCCGAGATGCTGGCGTCGAGGTACGTCGACTGCCGAATTCAGGACAGCCTATCTTTATCAACGAAAGTACTTCTGCCTGCGTGGATTGAGATAGGCTGGAATGCTCGTCTTAGGTGCGGGAATCCATACTGCCATTTAATTATGTGAGTAAATAATGTCTTGAAAATCGGTTTACGACGTGTGTTCACTAGATCAGTGCCACTAGTATTGACTTTGCTAAACACATAAAGGTAAAGGAATCGAATCATAGACCGAGAATACCTTCCTCATGATCCAATTACTGTTTCCCTGAATAAACCACCGTCTATGTCTCTATACTATTAATATTGCCTTTCGTCGCTCCAACATCAGATGCCATCCCCCTTAACTAAGACTGTAAGGTTTGTGAAGGAGCATCCCATGATGGTATTTGTTGGACGAAATCCCTTCTGAGGTGAAGGGCCTGAGCCGAGACTTGCTGATTTCGGAGCTAGGAAAATAGCAGAGCCTATTCTCAACATGCTTCATCTGCCTTGGCCGGGTCTATGAGACTTAAATCTCAAAAGGCCACGCCGAAGCTCAGACCAGTCTTACGGTGCCAAAAACTTCAAGCTTAGGGGCTCTCGATCCATTGGCATCTGCCCCGAGTCATTTGGCCGCGTGAGTATAGGGCGACTTCTCCCCTTCCTGAAGCCGAGACCTTTGAGGCAGACACCACGACGAAAGTCCTGGATACCATTAAATATCGCTATTTTGCTAGAGCAGCCTAAGCATACTTGATCAATCCTTCCTCCTCAAGAGGTGCAGCAAGTCCTGAGGTTGAACGTTTCCCAGCTAGCCATTTGCGCGGCCGAGACCGGTTTCCACACGGTGAGCTGCTTTTCACATTTCTTTTTCAAAGCTCAACTGGCATCAAGCGCCAAGCGGGGTACCCCAGTGGTCACAAATCCAGAATATCTCGGAGTCGCTTGTGACCCATAATTTGCAAGCATGAACGAGACCAAGAGGGGGTTCGAGAAGAGTTTTCGACACGCCAAGCACAGCCGAAAGGGGAAGGTTAGGCGACACTTCCGGCCTTCTGGGTGAGGTTGGCTCATCATCACCGAATTATACGCATTTTGGCAGGTCAAGAAGCAATTAAGTACTCTTCAAAGCTCGGGACCAGCATAAATCCAGGTTTGAAGATTTCGATGATCGTAGAGAAGCCATCAGGATCTCTATTGGAGGAATGATTACTACCGACAGTCACTTCCCCGGTGGTGCCGGCACAGAGCGGATTCATCAATTACTTCCTCGTTAGTTGACCAGCAGCGAACTCCGATTGCTTTGTGTCAGTAATCCTTACGTTCTTTAGATTGTAACTCGCCCCGCTGTTTCAGAGCCCTACACTAAAGAATTGGAAAGATAAAGGTAGTACTTAGGGTCGCACCTTGAAGACAAATCGCACTGAATCTTGTTCAACCTCGACTCACAGCCACTGCTGCATGACTCGGTATGGTATCGGCAAATGTCCCCTTACGAGCACTTCACTAATTGTATACCGCGCGCTAGTTCGAAGCAAAGCATACCTACAGCCTTATATGTTTCGCTCACACGCTTCAACTGGCACAGTGCTTCATCGCCAAAAAGCGTGATCATTTTCATCAAGAAAGTGCTTTCAGACCTCTTTCTCTTTCAGAGTCTGGGAATACCTCCTGCACGGCGAACCCTCTGCTGGTCATTGCTGACCAATGCTAGGCTAGGAGCGTGGTATTCCATCCGATAGCATAGCAATTTCGTCTAGAAATCGCCGAGCAAGCCTTCCGTGGACTGTCTTGTTGTATGTTGCTACCTAGCAAGACATCTGCTTCGACGGTTTGCCGTTTTGGCGACGGTCTGTTGTTGGTCGTTCTGCCCATTGTAAAGTCGTTGAAACATTTTTCTATAAAGTGCCAAGATCTAATGCTCAAAGTTCCTGACGCATAAAGGGATACATCCTAGCTAAAGATCTTTTTCTGTGACAGAAGTCGAGACCTCCTAGCTGTCTCGTCACCCCCGGAGGTTCAGCTTGCGAGACCAAAGATCCAATTTGGACTGCAAGAGAGTACAAAAGGCAAAGCCGCAACATCGCACTCTCACAGTGACGAGATCTGAGATCCGCAATCCTACTTTTCAAATTTCAATGCCTCTTCACATTGGTTCGTTTCGTTATTCCTACCTCCCTTTTCTAATTCCATATCTCTAGGGAAGGCGGATTTACACAGGGAGATTCCAAGCGGCTCACTTCGTGAATGCCGCTCTCATTCTCTCAGACCATGAACCTCTATTCATAGTTTCTTGGCGGCGAAACCACCTATTTAATGACCTCTTCCCACCAGTCCAGACCCTCTCTCAAAAATATTCGCACTTCCTCTCCCCACTACTATATACGACCTTCACACATATTCTATCGGTATCGTGCATCACGTATCCATTCTTCTATGTAGCTTGTCAAACAGTATGAATGCAAAGGGCCAAAGCGTCTTACTATGACAAGAATTCTCAAGTTGAGCTGCTACTGGTGTAGTCTTTGACTCGCCCCCTCGGGCCCTACATAGCTCTAACTGGCGCTCAATATAGCCGCTTATACTTACATGTGACTTCCGCCTTGAGCTATCCGAATCAGCACTCATTGGATAAACAGTTCAATGGGGAGTTTCAAAGCATTAACGGTTCTGCTCTTCCTGGCTGCTCCCGCTATAAGCAGATCTCCTAGCCATAGTATACATCATTCAAGCTCCTCTAGACATCACTTATAACCTCTGACATCGATTCAAGTTCTAACAAGAAGCGACTGGAAGCCGCTCAAGCATGCACAGACAGCAGACTTGCGTTTGACTTGTCATACCACAAAAGACAGGAAATTTACTACATGGTAATAACAATGCTGCTTCCGCTTTGAACTGCGTGACAACACCCTGCCTTCTCTTTGAGGCCTTCTCATGTCGTGGACAGTGAAACTTGGCTCAGAACAGTACCCCTAGAACAATCCATGACATTATTGACACTCTTCTTGCATTGTTGTGATCCCTTATCGCGATATTATACCTCTTTTTTGCATTACTGCGTCCCTGATCTGACGGAATTCTTCCCGCAGAGAATCGAGGAATCTTACTCGCTGTCCACACCCCCGTATATACTAGCCCATCTCGACTAGATCACGCCAAATAGCTTTTACTTGGCTACTTCACACAACCTGTCTGTTGATCCTGTACATAATCATCAAGAATCTACTCATTTGGTACTCGCTTTCTGCTCCAAGAAGCCGCACTCTATCTCATTTGACAGGCTTATTCTGCTCGTTTGAAAAGTCCTTGCTCTGACGCATGTTGTTATGGCTTCTTTCCCATGACTCTGCCTCGCCACCGGCACTGCATCCACAACATAGCAATGCCAGATCCCTGCCAAGTGCTGTGCCTGACCCTCTCCGGGACATCAGCAATTCCTACGGGCAGCATCCTATTCGATGAGGGAACTCGCGTTTGGAAGAGAAACGACACAATGCTATCTCTACCAAAGGACATGTAAGACAGCCAGCGCTCTGACGGCTACGTGTCTCGAGACAAGAAAGCTGCTACAAGCAACAATCGCGATGCACCGCTTCAGCTTGTAACGCTTCAGCAGCCTCACATCCTTCTGGAACGTATCCTAGTCAGAGCACGACAAGACGCTGTCCCTACCAAAAGAGGTCTAAAACAGCCAGAGCTCCGTCAGCTACACGTCTTGACGCACGAAAGCTGTTACAAGCGATAAAAGCAACGCATTGGTTCAAACTGGAACGTCTACTGGCAGCGCCTCGAATGCTATCAGGGAGTGGAGGCTCGGCCATGTTGCCCCAAATCAACTCGCTCGTGTGAGAGTAGCTTTGAGTTTTACAACATCATCTCCATCAGCCTCTATCCGCACCTCGTATATCCATGGTGCGATCGATGCCATCTTTCAGCCACCTGGATGAGTCAACATTCTTAAATTTCCTGGGTGACACTGCTGCTAGCGACCGTCGCGATGCATCGGTTCATCTTGGAGCGTCTACTGGCAGCGTCTCAACCGCTATCATGGCGTGGAGGCTTCTCTCGCTTCAGAACTACACCCTCATATGAGAGCAGCTTCGAGTCTCACGCTATTACCATTACCATTCTGTATCTTCTATGCGCGCATTCCTGATGTGATCGTTGGCAGGATTCAGCCAGCTGGAAAAGTCAACATCCTCGAGGACCCGGAGTGACGCTGGAAAATCTGCAAACCAAGAGCGATGAGGCGCAGACATTCGCCGGCGAGTAGATATTGTGGCACTGACAATCGCACATCGGCCACGTACTTCATACTCCCAATCCTGCAGAATCAAGGTTCAAGATCCCGCGACAGCGAAAAAGGCAATATTACGAGAGACCTTGCAAAGCCCATGTTCAAAATTCGTGACAAGCCATACTTCTCCACTGGCACGGAAAACCTTTTTCCTCGACACTCCGCAGTCGGGCCCATTAAAGCCCCAGTTCGCGGCCTTCCTAGCAAACAACATGGAACCATCCGATCCAGGAGCTGCGACCCGCAAGCAATACGGTGGTCTAACGCCTAGAACTGAAGTCCCATCTGTCAAGCTATCGGGAAACTCGAACAACGAGGTCGCTGGCCTCTTTCCACGCTCAACCTCGCCACCATTACCAGACCTTGGAGCGTGTCGATGAACTACCCCAGCACGAGCAACCCCCACCCCACGTCTCTCCTCTCCACAACTCCCGGGCCTAGGCGCCAGTAGATGGGCCGCGCCTCCGCAAGCACCAGTCACCGACGAAAAGTCATTCGTGCAGCTCACGCCACCAGGTCGGAAGAACAATGGTGGTGGGAAGAGAAATTATCGAAAGGGATGGTGAAGCGCCAGTGAGTGCCGATCGATTGTCCAGCAGCAGGCAAGGGAGTGTTCTCTCGTTGTCGGGAGCAGTACACGATAAGGAGAACTGCCAGGAACAATCTCAAGAGCTTCCATTTTTGAGCTTCCTAAAGATCTTCCAAATACTACGCGGTATGAAATCGATCAGCAGACCCACCCTTCGTTCGCTGTGGGAATCCAGCGTTTTTAGAGATGAGGCACAGGAATGCCGTCCGTAAACTATATGATTGTCATCAATAACAACATACTCCGCCAATATACCTACCAGACATCTTATATTCGACTTTTTCACTCCGTGGCCGACCTGTAATAATCGTCAGCGGCACCTTCTAGACCTGCAGGTCTAGTGGCCTGAGCTTCGAGTCGGCCGCTTCAGGTAATCTTGGCTGTATCCAGTGCTTCGACCAAGGTGAGTACAACCGTACGCTCTGATCCTCGTTTCATGACGATTGATACTGAAAAATCCCAGGATGTCGAAGGTCGCGGAAGAGCGCGAGATTTCTCCTCTTCTAGTGACAAATACACTTAGGCTGAAGAAAGAAGAAATTGACAGAGGAAGACGCAAATCTGTTCATGATCTTTCCCGCCTCGTCCGTCTTCTCAGAAAGCGGACAAGCCCAAATTTCTCCAGCAGCTGACAACCCTCGATACCTCGAGCGCGTCACTTCTGGCTGTCCAATACTCCGATGGATTAGTCCGTTCTGGAGCTTACAAGCCTCAATCCCAGCGTTTGGATCTTACAGAGAGACCTTACGTAGCTGGTCAATAGGAGACTGAACTACTTCCAATCGACAATCTCGCCGATTATGTGAAGGAGCAGTACGTCGATCGAGGGGCAGTCGCTGTCAAAGGACCCAGCAATGAGCATCTCGATGTGCAAGAGCGCTGGTATCGGACTGTCGCAGTTTTGCTCGAGATACTCAACTTCCAAGCAATAGACAAGTTCTACGAGTTGTGGAGATCGAAGAACGATGAGACTAGCACAAGGATCCTAGACTGACGAGACTTGGTCTATGCCGAAACACTCACCGCAACGTCCACCGCAGAACTCACTCCTCGAATTGCAAGTGGTGGCTCTGCGCCTTCCCAGCGGCCCGCTGTCTGTCCGGTATGCGATAGAAACGCATATAGACGCTTGCTCTGTCATGTCTACTGGCCAGGTAGCATGAAAGCCTGCAGCAGTCGATTTCAAGTGTCCGTTGACCGCCTCACAATCACATCGAGCATCTCCACGTACAGTCTCTTGAAAGGTCGTCCTTCGCTCGGCTTACTTATACAACTCTATCTTTCCACCGTATACAAACGCTCCTGCATCAGTCCCGGGCTTCGAGAGAGCACCTTAGTAGTCGTGCTGGCGCGTTGGGCAACTGACATCGACTCGGACGGCGCAGCACGGTCGGCACCATGTGCCACCGTATCAAGAAGACCTTCAAGTACACCTCTGTAGCCTGGTTGCCGCTTCAGTAATGCGTCCACTACAACGAGCCTCGAGAATATGGACCTTGGCTTCTTGGAGATGAAGCACAGGAACGCCGTTCGTAAACTATATTAATGTCATCAAAAACAGCATACTCCGGAATTTTACCCGATAGAATTCTTATATTCGACTCTTTTACTCCCTGGTGGACCTTTACTTGTGGCCAAAGGCACTTTAGAGACCTGCAGGTCACGTTGAGCAAGCCGAGCACAAATGGGTCAGTGATCTCCAAGCCTCCCTGCAACTCTTGTCTATCGTTATATGGGCACTTCACTACGTTTGATAAGCAGATCTGGGTCCCAAGCATTATCTTCGAATGAGTAATACTGATTTGGAGATCCCCGACAGAATTTTGATCGGATCGCCTACGCGGAAGTCGGAGACAATGGAGCTGTTGCGAAAACATATAGAGTGGAACATCAGCAACGTCGCAAGAACGCCCTTTCCCATACATCTGTCAACGAGGACCAATTCTCCTTCAATATGCTGGGCAGCTTGCCACACAAGATCAAGAATGCGTTTTCAATAATAAGCGTCGTTCGCCTCTCTAGCCTACAGAAGGCCATAATTATTGAGCTGACTGGAAATCAGCAACGCCAGTACGAGATAGATAGTACGACAGAGACTGTGTTCCAGCTTGAACCGTTAATCGATGTCGTGGTCGAGGCACATGCCGGTCCAGATAAGGATTTGAGAATCGGAAAGACATTGGTCTTCTTAATCCCAGTCGTTGTGTATCTTCTCACGGATAGGAATAAATGTCCTCGTCTTCCACGAACCATACCTACCGAGAGCACGGATGCGTACGCAAAGCCTTGGGTGCTTGTACTTAAGAGACGCGAACCTGCTGCAAAGGCCAACGACATCGCACTAGATTTAACGAGGTCTACTAACGTTATTCTTCGCGTGATTCATGGCGGAACGCCGTTTCTCGAACAAATGCTTAAGCTTCAAAAGGGCCGCGACCTTCTTTGTGCTACGCTAGGCCGACTTCTTGACTATGTCGAGAAGCGCAAGACCGTTAGAGGAATTCCAGTCCTGTCGCTCTTGGACGTTCCTATAGTTTGAATTACACCAGGGGTCTCAAAGTGGAGCTCGTGGAGAGAGCTCCAATTTCAGAGATCTCAATTACATTCATCTCCACTCAACACGGTTTGCGAGGAAGTTAGCGCCAGCCACACTATTCCCTTAAGCGCTCAAGGAGCTTATATATTTGGAGCGAGGAGAGGCATCTTACCTTTGACCACGACGCTCAAGATGCTCCCTAACATCGAATCTCCTCGTCTTCGACTTTTACCCTTGATTCCTCCTATGTCTTACGCAAGGATCACCATTACATATTAGATCCACACAACTTCCGTGGAGCAAAGCTCCCGGGAAATTCAGAGAAAGACGGAGCAGAGATTTGACTCACTGACCATCGGATCTCTAAGCATCAGCACCCTAGGTTCTGATGCAACTTATCGCGGACCCAGCTCCCAGCGCTCATTACTGGAGCCGAGACAAAAGTTAGGGCGGACTTGCTCCCGTATCTAGCAGCTTCGTAGGCGGGGATAAGATACCTGAAGTTCCAACACGCATCATAATTTCTTGGTGCATCGTAAAATATACTACATATCAAACCACCTCCTCACTCTGCCCGCGGCTCTCTACCATCCATCCACACAATCTCCGACATAGCCTCTAAACGTTCGATGAGAGGGTGCAGCTACTGATGTGTCAGCCATACTCGTCTGACCAATATTATTCCAGACCGTTGGTGGTCGAAACCATTAATTCGCTTTCCACCATTTGCGGTAGAATTGTCCTTCAACAACAACCTTTACCATCTACTGCAACTTAAACACCTCACAGCTACCCTCCGGCAACTTGGAGCGATGCCATCTATCACTGGCAATTACGATCCTTGACAACCGTAGCGATTTCAGTGACGTATAGCAATGTCGGCAAGATATATTTCTAGTCAATACATCAAGAACATTCAGAAGGGTACAAACTGCCTGGCTCTTGTATTGTCGACAAAGGCATGGTTAAGAGCTTCGCTCTAACCGAAAGCTAGGACTGTGTTGGAAGCGCAAATTGCTGCATCTGTCAGGAAACTCCATCCATGGCTGCATACACGCAGGGTCGTTCAATGTAACATCTACATCAGCTGCACAATGGCGCCTGCACAAGGTTCATAGTAAACCTAACCATATGCGTGTAGGATCAAGAGAGACACATCCTACCCACAGGTGAACGAGCAATTGCTTCGATGTCGTGAGGGTCAGGATTGCAAGGTCTGGGAATCCTCCGGTAATCTGGTCCGTCTTTGGATTCAGGACCGTTGGCTGTTTGTTCAAGACCGCCAAGGAAGAGAATGTCCTCCTGTCTACACGATACTACCGGTCTTTAATGTTGGTCCGCCGTACTCATCATTGTCCTATAGCCACATCCGCTGCATCAGTGGCCCTGATCATCTACATGCAACTAAACGCCTCAACCGTGGCTTCCCTGCTCCGTCATCCACAACTTTTACGAGCTGGCGCTGTCCATCGCAATCGGGAGGTTGCGTCAGCGATGTCGAACAAAGCGTGACAGCGCCCGTGAGGGCCGTAGACGGTGAGAAGGGTATTTGCTGGTGGAGCCGTGACACCATCGTCTACGCACTCGAGCCTTAGCAACTTGCAGAACCTCAATATATTCACGGTTCGGGTAGGGCTGATTGACTGACGCGCTTTGAACTTGAAGCCGTTACCGATATTTTGCAACGCTCACCTTGCAAGCGGAGCTATGGCGCAAATTTCTCCGAGACATCTCCACCGCACCTAAATGTAGAACAAACAGCGAAATATTGCCGACTATTACACAATTCTGTCTACCCGCAGCCGCTCTGGATTAAAGAAGTCCATCTGGGCACGAGCACCGACCGCCACAGCGATATCGAAAGCACAGGATATAGCGTCGAGTCCATCGACGGCAGCTACTACAGGTCTAAGCCAACCCAAAAAAGCCATCATACGCGTCGCAGGCAAGAAGATCGAAGAGAAGTCTGCGCATGATATCGAGTCCCGTGCACGCCGCGAACTTTGGATTTTGTGGTTCACGGCCTACGAAGACTGGAGCCGCCAGGAAAGACCGGCTACCCACGTATCAAGAGAGATCAAAAAGGCCTGATGCGGCTATCAAGCTCAGCCTGCTGTCAACGGCGCCGCACCACAGAGAAGGAAACCTAGGAAGGGCTGTAGAGAGCGAGTTGAAGAAGACATCCGCATTCTCCCCTCATAGCACCTAAAGATCTGGAAGCTGGAGCGGGAATGTGGGCATATGTGGAGGACCCTAAAAGCAAACATGTGCGGAACGAGGAGGGCAGATACGTCGAGGTGGAAGGACATTATGCTACAGAGTGATGGCTCCGGGGCCTGAATATGCAGTTCAACGACATGTTGGCGACGATATCGAAGGCGGAGCAGAGGCTTGAGAAGACCGACGATCTATGTTAGCCGGAGAGATTGGCCGTCAATGTTGGGCGCAACCGTGGCACGTACGTAGCCAAAACAATACTGCCTTCATCAGTCTTTGCAAAGCTGCGCGTATGTCAGGCCTGGTCGCATCTTCTTTCCTTGCAACTGCCGTATTGCCATAATCCACTGAGTCCTAATCACGTACGGCTGGAACACTGACATTGCGGACCGCGATCAGCGTTTCTCGTCACGTCAGAGCAAGACGCCATCTGCAAAGGAGGCTCCAAAGCAAGATACCGACAAGGTGGCCTGCTGACCCGCCTGGAATCGTGACCGAGGTGAATGGCATTACTTTTCAAGTAGTACTAAAAACCAAACGAATCTCACAACCTCCAATGGTAACATTATGGCACCCTCTAAAACCAGAACGGTTCGACGGGTCCACGAAGCACCCACTATGGGCGTTATGAAGCAGGACCGACCGACGAGGAGGTTAAGACACCTAGTGTGGAAGAGGCTCGCGCGTCGAGAAGACCACGAAGAAGATATGCGATGGTTGAGTAGGTTTGATTGGGCAGAGTATGTGAAGGTTTTCGGGTTACTCGCCTCGAAACCGTTTCAAAAGACACGAAGGACTGCTCCGGCAAAAGCGATAGTGAAAGGTTGTGGAAAGGCTGGCTTGAAGCGGAGATCAAGTGCTATAGAGACGTAGAGGAGGGGGTGTGGAAAGCCGAGAAAGGGGGTTCTTCTAGGATGGAGTCGCCGTTGCTTTCTTGTCCATGCCACTGGCCTTCTTCGATCTCAACTTACTATAGCGATGCGGGCATGCCTTTCGATAGAGTGACAGGAGGGAGCCTTATCCAAAATCAAGGTTGCAGTCCTGGAGAGGTTTATATAGTTGAATACCACGAGATAGTGATTACTAGAACACTATCAGTACTTTCATCGATAGTATCTCGGAAGAACGTACTCACCTTATTTTTCAGCCTTCGAGGGATCGTAGATTCCTGTCCTAATAAGTTCTCATCATATTTGGCAGCACGATACCATTGCTTATAATCCCTTCGTGTATTAACGATTCTCCCAATTTCAAGCCTGCCTCGACCTCGTTGGAAATTGTTTTCATATGACTTTCGTAGGCTTCTCAGAATACAATTTCTTAGGGCAATTAGCCAAGGCCACCTTGCATAGACCTGCCACCATGGCGAAATCGCATAATGCTCGCTCTGAGAAGCGGGATACATGGTAGTGCCATGTTATAGCCTCCAGTCTGCTATCATTGCTAATTTCAGTTAGGACCCTGAGCTCTTCTACCTTGAATTTTGTCCTACGCCAGCGTACCCCTTCTAAAGACTGATAAGCATAATTGCCCTCCGGCACAGCCTGTGGACATAGAATGTTATCGCCAATAGCGAGCTGACTTCGCTGGCCCGCCAAGTCCATCTATCCGCTTTGTTCAGTGATATAACTATATATGCAGACCCATGATCGCCTCCCATCTTCAGGGTATACTAGGTACGACGGTCAAAGCCCGGCCAATTGCACCTTGATGCCAGCTATCAAGGGGCACAAAGCAAAGGCCAGCTCTGGCGTTTGCTTATTGCCACAACGAGTAGTATAGCTGAGTATTGTATGCCCAAGCTAAGTCTCTCTGGTGACACTTGTGGTCTCGAGCGCCTGGTGAGCCTTGTAAAATTGTTTATCTGAGGCACCAAAGTGGTATCATGCGTGCAAATCGATCGCTTAAACTTAGGCGAGGGTTAACCGTATGCTCGTGGTTCAGTGAATGGAATGCCGATTTCACCACGGCTCAAACAAGCTAGTCCATCCACAGACCACATCCTTAGCTCTCCTCCCACACACAATCGAGTCAAAAATATCCTCAGTACAATGGATAATACTTAACTTAGAAACCGTACCCTTTCATGTGTCGATCTCGAGGTGTTTCCGCACTGGATTCTTTGGCTTTGCATACCTTCTTAAACACCATCAAGGTTTTCCTAGCAAAACTTGACACCTTGTCCTGCTACTCTGGCCAGCCTCGCGCAAAATCGGTGTCCTTGATCTGGCGAACACGCAGTGACAGACAGCAATCGGGCACAAGTTCAGGACACTTTCGGCTCTCGACATCGTCCTGCTAGAGGCGCAGGGCAAAGGCCTAGCTTTGCTCCAAGCTATCCTTCTCTGCGTGCGGCTCCTGGTGAACAAAAGGTATGTATCCGCCTTCGCCTCCGATTCGGATCACGCCCTGTGCTAACGAGTGATTGGGATGCTCCAGCCAGACTCGTCATTCGCCATGGATCCTATTCATGAGGATCATATTTTCTGTCGACCAACAACGGCAGCTCCCTGCGATCATTACCCAGCATGTTCGGGAGAATATCTGACAGACACGCGAGGATCTCAAGGAGATAATACCCTTGCTAGGCCAATATCAAGATCGGAATCTGACTCTCGTGTACCGTATCCAGCGGCAAACCTGGCAAACATGAGCGATCCTTATCACCGCGATGCTTCTTTCGGCACAACAGTGGTGTCGCCTTTTGCCCCTTCTATGTCGGATCCGTGGTCTTACCCAATCGGCACAGAAGGTACTCATACACTGATCGCGATCCCAGAGTACACGATGGGAAGACCGCTTGAGTCTACTTTGCCGTATTCTGGGGCCCGTACGGCTGGCACGTTAGACCAAGATGGCCAACGAGATCGAATTCCCTGGGATTCCACAACAGCTCCAGCGTTTGACGTGGGTTCGCAGGATTGGACAATTGACCCTTCAGCAGCCGAGTTTTGGGCGTCCACTACAGGCTTCGACCTGCATCCAGCATATTCGACTATCATTCCTCCAGCAGCCGAATCTTGCTTTTCTGTGGCACGAGTGGACTATGGGCATACAGCTTCGATCATGAACTATGACTGCGCGGCTCCATCGTTGCCTTGCTATCGTTCGCCAACGCTGTTCACGGAGATAGGGTATCCACGTGCAGCAGCGAGCTTTATCGATGAGACGCCAACAGTGCCATGGACAGAGCACTCTGGAGACGATTTGGAGGCACCAGCTCAGAATCCTATGCCCCCGAGCAATGGTATTGATACATACACGCCGGCCTATGAGGCGAGCGAAGCCGATCTTCTCATACGACCAACTTGCGACACCAGTAGCAGAGTGGTACCATTTGAGGGTGGCTTGAGCGCAGCAGAACGGTGTGGCCACCCTTCATCAAGGCTTGGCTTCAGCAGACCTTCTCCCCGGGCTATTGGTCACCTCGACTCCGGACCGGTTTCGAATCTCGACCCGAGCAAGGTATTGGTGCCCTTGGGGTACGGACATGTCGACCGCGGGAGCGTTGAACATTGTTCCTTGGTTTCTCATCCAACTGGCAATCCCACCACGGCCTTGACGAATGCTAGTTCTGACCGGTTAGCGATGCCAGGGGTCAAAGAGATCCTAGGGAAGAAGAGGTAAGTTGTCGTTAGTAGGTTTCGGTGGTGCCTTGCTAATCTATATTGTAAGCTCCGTGGATATGTCGCCTTTCTTATTCATGGCTTTACCGACGGAGGTGCGGCTTATGATATACGGGTGGCATCTGGTCTCCCGGGAACGGATCGTTCTGGTCCACCGAAGGAATCTATCATTCTACTCCCAACACCGAGCCACATGCACAGTCAATCGCCATTCTCATCGTCGGAGCAGAAAGCTGGAGTGTACCGACCCTTTCTCCGGAGTAACAACAGTCGTCCGGGCGCCACGATCAAGACTTGAGCTTCTGAGAGTGAGCAAGGTAGTTCACAATGAGGCGTTGGGGGAGTTCTTTGCAAAGAACATCTTCCGATTTAGGTCCCTGGCTGAGATGAATGCTTTCACGGCAGCTTGTCCACGAAGAGTAAGGCTGCTCAAGCAAGCCATGTTGACGTTCGAATCACCACCTCCACATACAAGCTCGTGGTCAACAAGGCTTCAAAGTTTCCTAGCCTTAGAAAGCCTCCAGCTTTTGCTAGACCATCGAGACAGTAACGTCGTACTCAACCAAGCCAGGACCCTTGAGACGGCTCGGGGTATGCCGAGCTTCATGTATGCACTGAGAGGCATCAAGAAGCTTGACATGGTCGGCAAAGACCAGATCATGATTAATAACACCCTGAGTACAATAGATGTAAACCATCCTGATGCTGTCGGTCCAAAGTTACGCAGGATGCTTATGAGACCGAGGCTTGGTCAGTGATTACTCAGTAAGTCGTTCCGTTCCATGGTCCACTGGAGTATCGCTGATACAAAGTAGTCAGTCGTTCACGTATGGGAAGTGGAGCGCCAACCCTATTGGACCCCAAATCATGTCTCCGCAGCACACTTTGTCGGCCGATGCAGCTTGTAGCCTTGCAGACCTTGGAGCAGTGGCGAGTTCCCACTTAAACAGCAGCAACGGTGAGCTCTTACCCGACTTTGTCCATCGCGATGAGATGAGACATCGCGGACGAGACCAACAGCAGTCATATGAAGCCAACGACCTCCCTGGGGCCCATAGCACAGCTGACACGACGTGGAGTGGCGCACGGAATGCAGTTCATGGTGCTGGGCCAAGCTGACAGCGGTGAGTGGTTCTCAACATTGTACTTTGCTAGGATATCCGACTGACTGCTGATTTCAGCCCAAACCTCCAAACAAGTGCAACCTTGATGACGTTGCCAAATGAAATGTTCGTGATTATTTGCGAGGAATTCCTTCTCTTGCCGGGGCGCATAAAGTTGGTACGGAACGACCGTCTGGCGTATTTCAAGTACCACAAGCAATTATGCACATCCAAACATCCAGACCGCTGGCACAACGGTCCAGGATACACTACGTGTACCGATCGATTCTCGGGGCAAATCACAAATGTCTTCGCACCACCTACGGTTTTGGATGCGTTGTTGGTCAACAAGCAATTTCATGATATAGCTCGCTCGATGTTCGTTGGGAAGAACCATTTCGAGTTCGAGGGATTTTATGGCCTGCACAGATATACGACCGAGTGCCCCACGAGGTTACCTTGTTTTTGTGAGCTGACGATCAGCTTCGAGTCGCCTCTTTCGGGTTTTAGTAGGGGGTGGTCCGAAATACTCCAACAATTCACCATCTGGAGACGTTACATCTTCTTCTCCATTGCGGTAACAACAAAGTCAAGTATACCCGACCAAAGACATTCTCGTCAGCACGAGGAATGTGAGATTTTATGCGACTTCGAGGTATCAAGTGGTTGGAAATCGTAGGAGAGGATCAGATTAAAGACGAGTCCGGAGGTCTCGTGAGTATTGACGTCAACGATCCGCGGGCTGTCGGCCCACTCCTTCGAAGGACAGTCATGTAGCCTCGTCCTGTGCGCAGCAACTCTTGATGAGTCTGCTCCTTGATACAGCAGCTTTGACGCATGGATGATGCTTCTGTAAGCATGCCTCCATGATCCAAATCGAAGCTCTTGGAGCGAAGAGTAGACATTTTCCCTCGATGGATCTTCGCTGACCTGTAGTAGCCTTTATCCAAAGATGGAGGGTGGCCTCAAGGTTGTGTCATCCCATCAGTATGGCTCGCACTGTCCATCCTAGATGCTGCCAGTGCCGCTAGATTTTTCATTCCCCAAGAGATGTAGCATGCAATGGGTTCCGAAGGCATGTATTTCAACTTACGGACTTCTTGCAGGCCGGGTGAGGGAGATCAATCGAGAAGATAAAGCTCACAGTGTGGAGCAGCTTTCACAGGCTGGTGCCAGCTGCAGGGCTGTCAGTATATGGACAAAGAAGCGACAACAGCACCGAACGCAGGACAGCGCTTGTCATTCCCACACATAATCGGTCCTGCTCTTTCTTCTGCTGGAGGAATAATACATGAGGCTTGCTTGTTTGAATAGCAAAATCCACATGGATTACATGTCAGTGATCATGCGTGGTTGATTTTCGGTCCGATGATTCGCCTGTTGAGCCAATGAACGTCAATATTGAAAGAAGGATGAATTTATGTACCCACTGCACCTATTATCATGTCTGCTTGATAGTAGAGATTGAGACATTGTCTCACAAGTCATGACTGACCGACTAAGAGTCTCTGGGACGCTAACACTTCGCATTATGAATGCACAGATTGGACAGGTATCTTCCATCAAGCAGACTAACCCAGCCTGTAATTACAACTGCTTCAATAGCTTTCTGACTAGCTTTTCCTGTGCTTCAACCCCTAAACATCCCCTGTCGGTCTCTTGGAGCGCCTTGCCTACTAACAGAGTCTCTTTGACGCTCCCAGCTTTGACCCATACCAGCCCGTTTCTGCCTACTGCAATCTCAAAAGCCACCTTCTCCGCCATGCCCTCCAGTAAAGCAACCCCGCCATCCTCCTTCTGTCTGGCCATCAACAACCGTCGGCACATTCCTAGGCTAAGGTCGAACACCATGCCACCCTTGAGCTCCCCCATGCCTTCACTCTTGCCGGTTGAAGGGTTGTAGCATACAAGCTCCGGGTCCATATGCTTCGGAGCGGTAGCTATTCGAGCATAGATAAGGCTTCCAGAAGAAAGCTGTGGACGAGTCTTCTTCGTAGCACCTTCGAAGGCGAGATGAGGAAGGAGGGCGAACGACGTATAGGGCGTTATCGAGCAGGAAAAATAGTCGGTGGAGGAATGGTGGACTGTGGCGAGGATGACATCGCTGGCTTGGGGTATGTACTGTATTTCGTCAGGGGAGCGAAACATAAACAGGATCGAGACCAGGTATATAGTCACTTACCCGGCCATTGTTGTGTTCTACCCATATAGCATTCTTCTTCTGGTCCACGCAGAGCAGCCCAGCGAGGACCGGGGTTATTGTCGACGGAGGGACATGGCGAAGACCGGGCCCGAGCTTCAGTGTGGCTGATGAGCTGGCTGGTACTTGTAGCACATCAGCAGGCAGTATTTCGCCTGGAAGAACCAGTCTTGACATGGTCTGCCTCGAAATAGCACCATCGTGATATTTGTGGAGGATTGAAGAAGTTCCCGTCCACCTGGAAGATTTCTACATCGAGCGTAGTGCAGCCCTATCAAAAGCTTGTTGCTTTTGCGCCCGGCGCTACCGCAAATTCTTGGGCGATCAACAGTTTGGCAAACAATGAGTTTGATGTTTTTGAGTATTTTGGATCTGATAAGATGATAGAACGCAATGCCCGGTCGCAGTACCGATACTAGTCAGACTCCCTTTTGACAACCTATCTAGGAACACCATTCAGCACGATGAGCGCAGAAGAGACGAAGGAAACTGCTCGGGCAGAGGCTTTTGCAATTGGGATCTCGTTCGGAAATTCGACAAGCTCGATAGCATATACATCTGGCGTACGCTATCCAAACTCCGAGGCAGTATCTATATCTGGATCTAGACCTACACTGACATTCATTCTGCTTACAGGAAGGAAAAGCAGAAGTCATTGCCAATGAAGAAGGAGGTACATCGTCCCTCATACGATCCTATCTGAGTCTATTCGCTGATTGCCCGTTACTTTTACTAGACCGGCAGATACCCTCAATATTGTCGTACACGGAAGGAGAAGAATACCACGGCACGCAAGCAAAATCGCAGCTAGTCCGAAACCCCCAAAACACCGTCGCATACTTCCGAGACTATATAGGTAAAGAGTACGATCTCCCTTTCTCCATCGTTCCTACCTTGTCCGCCTCTAACGCCTCTTCCAGCTTCGACGCCATAGATCCCACACCCAGCCACTCGTCTGCACACCCAACTAAGCACTCCTCCACCATCGCCTTTTCCATCCAAGACACTCCATCCTCCGAACCCTCAACAACCCCCATCTCCGAAATTACAACCCGCCATATCCGGCGCCTCGCCTCTTCCGCTTCTGATTTCCTCGGCAAGAAAGTAAACGCCGCCGTCATCACCGTTCCCACAAATTTCTCCGATGAGCAAAAAACCGCGCTCAGCAAAACCGCGAAAGATGCTGGTGTGGAAGTCTTACAGATTATCTCCGAGCCCGTCGCTGCAGTGCTAGCATATGATGCGAGGACGGAGGCGAAGGTAGCGGATAAGATCGTCGTGGTCGCGGATTTTGGGGGTATAAGATCGGACGTTGCGGTCATTGCCTCGAGAGGAGGGATGTACAGTATATTATCGACAGCGCATGACTATGAGACAGCGGGCACACAGCTGGACCAGATCCTGATTGACCATTTTGCAAAGGAGTTCATGAAGAAAAACAAGACGGATCCAAGGAAGGATAAGCGAAGCCTGGCGAAATTGAAAATCGAAGCCGAAGCGACGAAGAAATCGCTGAGCTTAGGAGGCAACGCCAGTCTGAGCGTCGAAAGCTTAGCAGACGGGGTAGACTTCAGCTCCACCATCAACCGCACCCGCTACGAACTCCTAGCTAGTAAAGTCTTCGGGGCATTCACCCGCCTCATCGAAGAAGCCATTCGAAAAGCCGATCTCGACATCCTAGACATCGACGAAGTACTTCCCCCTCCCCATTTACCACTCCCCTGCAACACCCCAGCTAACCGCCCAGGTCATCCTCTCCGGCGGCACATCCCACACCCCCCGCCTCTCCACCTCCATCTCCCGCCTCTTCCCCCCCACAACCACCATCCTCTCCCCCACCTCCTCCCCCACCGCCCTCAACCCCTCCGAGCTCTGCGCCCGCGGCGCCGCCATCCAAGCCTCCCTAATCAGCGACTACGACCCCGACGACATCTCGCAGTCCACCCACCCCGCCGTGACCGCGACCCCGCATCTCCAACACGCCATCGGCGTCCTCGTCGTCAGCGAAGACGCCAGCAGAGGCGTCTTCAAAGGCCTGCTGGAACGAGAAACCGCAGTCCCCTGCCGGCGCGCCGGCGTCTTCGCCGTCCCCGGCGGGCGCGAGGCCGGCGACGTGATCGTCAAGGTGTGCGAGGGTGTGCGCGAGATCAGAATCGTGAAAGCGGAGAAGAAGCCGAAGACTAATGGCAAAGCTCCCGATGAAGACGAGAGTGAGGCCGAGTCAGACGAGGAGGAAGAGGTGACGAGGGAGAAGGTGTGGAAGGTGGGTACTGTGCTTGCGGAAGCGGCGGTTAGGGGGGTGAAGAAGGGGGGGAAGGTGGAGGTTACGGTGAATGTGGGTGCGGATCTGGGGGTGCAGGTTACGGCGCGGGAGGTGGGTGGGAAGGGAGGGGTTAGGGGGCAGCTTGAGAAGATGAAGATTACGGAGAATGGGAGCGCGTAGGGGAGAGGGGCGGTGGGATTTAGAATGCATAGACGCTACTATCTAGACGGCGTTTGTTACTCGCACACTGCATGGGGCGCAGTGTTGTAGCTCGTCGACCGTGGGGGTGGCAATAGATCCTCGGTTGATATATTTCGAAAATCGGCCACATGATCCAAAGTCATTGTCTCTCTTGTGGTTATACAAGCTGCCATATCCTTACTCCGGAAGCCCATCCCCCAAGTCTCCCCTCCGAGTTCAGCTCACTCCTCCAGTACAGGATGATGGGTTTGCGAGCAGTAAATAAACAACGTGTCTCTGCGTGAAAGACGTACAGCACCGGGGCGTAAGAGAAGGAAGAGCAGAGGGGGAAAGAAGCAGGAGATGGGTACCAAGGCAGCGTAGTGAGCCGAATTAAAGTAGGCTATGTAGTTGACATTGCTAGCATGCGGGCCTGAAATGTTGTGCGGGTCTTGTGAGTCGACATCAGCGAGGGGGGGAAAGCGTGCTGCTTTCTGGACGCACAGAAGCTGAAGGTATAAGAAGCCGAAGACGAATGACAAAGCAGCAGTGTCACCCCGGGAACAAGCCCTGGAACGTCGTGCCTTGTGGTACAAGATCAGCGAATTAACAAGTACGGAAAGATCAGTATACAGAGTCTCCGAGAGTCGATTACTCGTCCTTTCTGTATTACATGCTGAAGCCAGGAGCTAGGATATCTTCGCGCTCTCGACAAAAAGAGTCCACCAAATCAAACACCAAATTTGGAGCCCGCCACCGAGGGAATCTCTGCCCACGCCCTCAGACGAACCTCGCGAGAAACATGGAAATCAGAATACACCAATACCAAAACCTCACTTCCACGAACATCGCTTACAGAAGCCCAAGGAGACCTGCCCCAATTGCCACGAAGATACCCAAATTAGCACCACCCACCCTCCCCGCCGCGCCTTTAAACGGCACAACCGGCGACGTCGTCGCTTTGCTTGTTGGCCCACTTGCGCTCGCGCTGCCTAAAGGCATGGTCCCATTCCCTCCCGTCACCGGATACGGCGCGCCTGTAGCGAGGGTTGTCACCGTTGTTTGTGAATACAGACCCTGGCTGGGGGCGCTGGAGAGGGTGGATGAGATGGTGGAAAAAGGTATCGAGCTGTTGGAGAGCATGGTAGAGGTGAGGGTTTCGGTTTGGCCGGCTTGGACGACTGTGCGCGTCAGAGTGTAAGTGGAGGTCGAGGTGGTGGTGGTAGTTGGGGCGGCGGAGGCGGCGGGTGTAGTGGCACCGGCTTCGAGAGCGGCGAGGGAGAGGGTGGAGAGGGAGAGGAGGGTAAGGTGGACGAGGGGGAGATGCATTGTAGACTGGCTTTCCTTGGCTGTGTGACAATCTCTTGGTAACTTGATTGTATGTTGGGGGTGATCGCCGATTGAGATCGATATTTTTAGTCTGCGGTCCTGCGCGTCAAGCGTGTAGGGTTTGAGATGAATTCCTGGATGGAGTTTTGTCTATGGAATCTGCGTCTTGCGATGGGATGGAGAAAGCAGGTACAACTGTAGAATGAGGAGTGTCAATCGCTTTGGTGTTGTCCGCGCAACGAGTGAATCGCGAACAAAAACGTGCGTTAAGGATAGTGATGTAAGGTTCTCAGAACCGAAGCACGAGTGAAGGAAATTAAGATCAGAGTGTCTTCAGCGCAAGAGGGCAAAAGCTTGAAACGGCGCGGCATGAAGGAGAGTAATACTTAAATGAAACTACTTTACATCAACATGGGACGGTCACAACTGTTCTGGCCTCGATCGAGCCGCCTACCGCCCGTTCGGCAAACAAAGAAATACCTCGTTCCTTTGGCGCAAGTCAAGCCGAGCTGCACATCGGTTCCTTTGTCGCCATCTTGATGGCTCATGTAGGATAAAGCGACTTGCCGCAACAAGTTCAATCCATAAATGAGCTTAATGTCGCATCTAAAGTCAAAGGGTGGGTGGAAGAAGCCAGATCCGTGTATGTGATTGGTGGACCTGACCAGGTGAAACCCTAGCGTGGAGGCGGCGCTTGCTGCACGGAATACAACCGCCCTAGAGCCCGTCATTGACGAAATGTAGAAGTAGAGATATACTTGAAGGTGAAAGAAGCAGCAGATTGAGAGTAACGACGCTGATGGATGTCGGCAGTACGTGGTTAGTAGAGGTATTTCCAAAAGTGACAAATTGCGTTCAACGGAGACTGCAGGACAACCAGGTCATCCAAACCACATCAAATTGCGAACTGCGCGGAAAAAATCAAGACAGGAAAGAATTTGCCATTGCCAGGAGGTATGATCATGCCACCGCTCTCGGATTGAAGGCTGTACGGAGTACGAGCTCAATAATCTCGTTTTTGAGCCGATTGGCCTGCATTTCAGCAACTGCGAGGGTCGAGTAATGCATTTTCCCACATTGTGGCCAGCCACATTGGCCGCATGATGCATGTCAGGCAGCTGCATGGCATCCTAAGACCATAATATCGGAAGAGGCGCATATGGGGGAGAGCATGTAACTTGTATAAGCGCTTGGAATGATCTCAGTAACGACCAGAACAGCAACGAAGGAATTTGACTAAAGAGAGCATTATTGACAGTGGTACCTACCGTTGATGTCCTTTGAGAAAGACCGGGGACTCAATCCATTGCTTGCCACAACAGATGTCTCGACAGCCAGATCCCTCAAATCGCGCCAATGGACCGTACATGGAAGAGCGAGAAGCCGACTCCGGACTGTTCAATCCGAAGAGCGGTTTCTTATTAGGATCCCTCGATCGGTCTGCTTGCAGCCACCAGCTGCGCATGTAGACTATCCATTGAAGAGAAGATTTGTTGTCCGGCGTAGGCGCTTGCTTTGGATCAATTCCTTTCAGGATCTTCGGAATGGCTGCTCATATATGATTGCTGGTAAGTCCGCTCTCTATTCGGTGCGTAGGTATCGCCTCGGCGTTGAGCGACAACGTTGTACGAGCAGGATCTGCTCTCTTAATCGTTTGCTCTGTACCAATGCAAGCCGTGTCGGTCAAAATTCTTCTCGCGATTAGTGGATGAGTCATATGCTTCGCGGCCTCAATCATGGGGAATACTCGCGCACAAGAATGATCTCTAGCGCAGCGCCTGAAGAGCGTCTGCTCGGGATGTCTTCGCACAAGCACGCATCGTGGCGCAAGCGGCAGAGGTAGATCTCGGCATAGGCTATCTATATGGACCATGACAGGCCCACTATCACTCAGGGCCGGCATGCTTGGGAAAATGGATATGGTGCACTGTTGCCATCGTCTCCAGCTGCGCCTTCTCTTCTGTCCATAATTTTACAGTCTTCCTGCGTTGAGCAATCTTCATGGCAATTGCAGGCCCTCCTTCCTCTGTGATTGAGTCTGTGTTTCCTCGGTTCGGGGAGCCGGATGTATTCCAATGGAAATGTATTGCTTCCTCCGGTGTGATAATTACAGGATTGCTTTGCTCGTTTCCTTACGATCGTCACTGCTCGCCTTTGCCTTCGTTAACGCTCTCTTGCATGAAGTCGTGCTGAAGTTCTGGTGGCTGTGGGAAGTCGCGGCGCTCTTCCAGTGGCTTGATAGGAATACCCAGAGCAATAGACGTCTATTGAATATCGCCCGCTAAAGAATGTGCTCGTCTAGTTGTGCAAGTGCCTTTTAGTCAATCCAAGGGTCCTCATCGCTTAGCGCTACATGCTTCTTTGATGTATCACTACACAAATGTCTCCTCTGCCTCCGCATACTCGTGCGGCCACGTACCAGGAAGGAACACAAGGCAAGAGGCACAGTAGTATCACTTACTCCCTTGCCTGTGTCGCTGCGCTGATTCGTAAGTACACAGTGATGCGAGTGTTGACCGGCTTATTATTGACCTAATTGTCAGCTATCGAGGTCTGCAGATGCTGCACCCGTCGGTACGTCAGAGCAATCAACAGACCTAGCTCCCTCTCGACAAGTCATCCTAGCTGGGTTATAGAAGAACCAGTGCCACCATTCTGCATGAACACAGACCTGACCCACTGCTTGAGCCTTCGCCTATCGGTACAAGCTCCGCCCCTATCAGATAGAACTATAGCATAGGCAAGGATGTCCGCCATCGATGCTTGGAGCGAGCAGTCGATGTCAGTGAGGCTGTACTCTTTCAGCCTTACAGCAATCTCTTCAATTCGCTCATAGAGCCCTTCAATGTCATCATAAGCATGACTCGGACCCGCATGCTTGCAAGGTATTGCAGCACCGAGAACAGCACAGGTAGGTGCGTACGGAGAACCTAGACCTTTCCGCACGACCTCAGGAACAGCTCGAGTGGCCGCATACACTATGGTCCATAATGCCTATTGCGAACAGCACTGAAGCTTTCTGTTTCCTAGCGGTGTCCAATTGGTTGAGACTTTGCACTTCTCGAAACGCATAGTATTGGTCTTTCGTCCGCTGTGCTCGACAATTGCACCAACCGACGCCCACTAAAAGGTCTCTGTTCCGACGTGATTCAACGCCACAATTTGGTCCTCGCCGAGTACTTTAGTCGAGCTTTTAGCTCGATAAATCATCAGAAGCCAAGGGAGATCCAAGATGCGGCACCAGTGTACTATATTGCCTATAAATTTGTATGCCGTAACCAAAGGGTTGCACATTGAAGCTGGACTTGTAGTATTACGGGCATTCAGTCGCGAAAATCAACGGCTGGTAAGGTGTCGCATGCCGCTCAGGTGGGATCGAAGAAGATCGATTGCTTTGGAGCCGCCGTTAGAGATTAATGACTTCCAGTATATCGTGCTGGCACGCAAGCCGCACGAGGATCACGATACAGACGGTACTTCTATGTACCGGGCTTGATATAAAGTAGGTACTTTAAGAGTGAATCTTGGAAGTATGTTGCCAAAGCGGCTGGGCAGCCGGGCCGTTGGGGCCGGCCGCCCAATGCCACCCGAAGCCAAAATATGTCCACCAGTCACGATACTCCGTAAGCACGAAATAAGAGAAAGAATCAAGACATCCAATGCTTGTTTTGACGTGTTTCTCTACCTGCTTATTGTGTGTCTGCACTTTAGTCACATCAATACGATACTTGGTTTTCTAATTGCCTAGAACAACAGTTACCACTCACTCCATCCAGAAGGCTTCCCTATGATGATCACAACCTATATTGGATGCCTGCTGTCACGAACACCACTACGATCAACCTGCTCAGGATCAGTGACGTCCATAGGGTGATGTCATATAAAGGGCAACGATGGGACAAGGCTCGTAGAATTCTCGATCATGAGGCGCCAAGGCCCTGCCATCCTGCGCGCTTCACAAGGAGGCCAGCAGCTTCACGGAGATTTATTGACCAACATCTAAGTCCGAGAGATTATGTTGGATCTTCTCGACTCTGTACGTACTCTGTGTGCAGAAGCACTTGTGTAGCTGTGTTGGCTGCCCTTTGTGCGACAATCTTCACGATGAGCCGAGGCTTGCCTCGTAACCCATCACTCCTCCTCAATACATGTAGTGATGCCTTCAATATTTCAGCTGTGGCATTCGCTATCTTTGCTAAAAAGTGTTGCTCCTTAGCGTCTAAAGTTTCCTCGTCTGGGTAATGTAGCCGCTCTACTCCACTCTGCTACATGGATCTCCCATGTTGTTCTTACTGATTGGGACTCTGTCAGAGACAGGCGTGCATCGTTCTTTCCTTTCTGGGAGGAAGATAACAATTGCCGGGAAAGATGGATGTAGCACTACCTTAATGTACTTTAACAACACACCTGTGGAGACTCCGACCTCGAACACATGAGGGCTGGATGATTGTCACAACACTCCGAGTGTGCTGAGCTTGACTTAGTGTCGTCAGGTCCTCAACTCTTTGAGGCATAGATAAGGACCACTTTCCTCCATATACACCCTTTCCCATCCATCATCCACTCATTCCAATCGATTACCCCCTCACTGCACCCACTCTCTAAGAAGTCAATCGATTCTCAGCCCACATACCTTGTCCGTCTCTAAAGACGAAGATGCTTTCACTCATACTCTTCCCACTACTGCTCCTCAGCAACCTTGTGGTCTCTTTCCCTGGTAAACACTCGCACCCTGCCCGAGCCTTCGGAGAGGGCGGTGCAGATCGTCGCCGCATTTCCTTCCAGCAGCGCAACCTCGACACCATCACCAAAATCTACGAGCGGAACGCATACCCCACCAACCTACAATTCATCACCAATGGGTCGAGCTCCGTCCCAGCCGGTCTCTTCAACGAGAATGCTGCAGGACGTATCACCCCCCTCGGGAACTTCACCGGATTCAAGGAGTCTACCGAGTACTTCTTCGCCCTTTCGCCGGTGCCGCTGCCGCCTACCTATGGTGCCTTCTCGAAGATACAGATAGTCGAATTTCAGTCCCAGTGCCCGAATGTTGCGTCTTCGGTGGTTTACATCACCATGTCGGTGATCCATCCTGGGGCGCCTAATGATGGGCAATTGATCTCCACACTCAAGCAGGCATGTTTCCCTCTTCATATTCGGCTATTGAGAAACTCCAGATAAAGTCTCTGGATGTCTAATATCGTCTACAGATCGCTTTCTGGGAATTTGACGACAGCGGGGCCGTCCTCGAGTACGACGCCTGGATCCCCAACCTCGCCCTCTTCAACAGGTTCGCCACTCCCCCTTCACAACTCGCCCTCCATCACTGACACCTCTCAGAATCGGCCACGATTCCAACAGCGGTAACGTAACCAGCGCCGACACCCAAGCCGCTACAATTCAGATGCTCTGCGGAGAGATCCAAGCCGAATGCACCGACAGCAACAGCCAGTACACCAGCCCACAAAACTGCGTCGACGTCCTCTCTGCAAAGCCATTCGGTGATTGGGACGAAGTGTGGATGGACAGTGTAGTCTGTAGGGAGCTGCATATACTGCTAGCGAGGATTGACCCATTGGTGAGTGAGAATGCAAAGCCAGATGGAAGCTTATGCCTGATCATCCATGTGATAGACTCATTGTCCGCATGTAGGCCCAACGGGGGGGAATAAATGCATCAACGAGCCCTACGAAGACGGTTATTTCCTTAGCGATGAGGCGCTGTTCGGCAAGCCGGAGGGGCAGAACTTCGTCTGCGATAACAACGACCGGTTCTCCTTCCCTTGGTGAAGCATTAGGAATTCGGAAGGATATTTACTCGGGCTGTGTTCGATTTGACATACCCATGGAAGTATTGTTCACCATTAGATGTGTTTTTCGAGCATCTCTATCCACAGCTGTTAGATTTGAGGCGCGATCAGCATGTTCATAATTAGCGGGGATCCCTGTTTGTTACATCATCATAGACTAGAGACATAGAATAGAAGGCGACATAGCAGTAATAATAGCCACCAGCTGGAAGCTGGAAGCTCGAAGCTGGTATATGTCCAATCAAAGAAACGAATTTTATCCGTACCCTGGCTTCTATGCTCATCAATTTCAACCCCTGGCTTGAGGAGGAAGGTTCTATCCTTCGCAGCAACGAGGTATACCAACGCTAGAATCGTTTTTCTTTATTCAATTGCCTTTCTACAAGCCAAGTTTCCGTAGGACGATGACAGACCCTCGGGCAGCGTCGACTACATCCATGCTTGCAAACCTGTATATCACATATTCGGAAAGCGAATCACTTTCGCTTTCTAGAGGCTGTAGTCATCAAGGTACCATGATTCGCAGAACATAATCGCCTATGCTGCTGCTCTCGCCCCGCTTCGAAAAAATAAACTGGCCTGAGGCATAGGTTTGAATGGATAATTCATCCATATTACGATCCCCTTGCATAGCCAGCTGAGCCACTCCTCTCAGCGCACAAACCACCTCACCACGCCCCTCCACCCACCAACCCACCCACCACCCTCAACCCACCCCTCAGCTCACCAACCCTCCCCTGCCCCCCTCCCCCACAACCTCAACCAATCTCTCCCCCTTCCTCTCCACCTTCTCTACCTTCTCCCCCTCGTCCCCCACCTCCCCCCTAATTAAACTCGGCATCTCCACCTCCGCATACCCCGGCACCTGACTCACCAACCCAAAGAACGTCAACACCTCATGACCCGCCGCCGGCATCATGCGCTCGATATAGCTCGGCTCGCCGGAGGAATAGCAGTTGGCGCCGAAGCTGTCGCGGCCGGACAGAGGCGTCATGGTGGGCGTGTCGGAAAGGAGGAGGATGCGTGCGCGCTAGGGAGGGTTAGTGGTGCGGGAGGGAGTGGAGGGGAGGGAGGGGGGTGAGGAGGAAGGAGGGGAGGAGGGAGGAGGGGAAGGTAAAGGGAAGGGAGAGGGGGGACGGAAAGGGAAGGGACAGGGGGATTACGCACCCGTCCCCAGAATTCACGAAACCGCGAGTTCCAGCCGTTGCGCTCGTCGCCGAGCCACAGATACGCCATCCCAATGACCACGGCCTCAACCCTCCCCGCCCATTTCTTCCAGTTGGCATTCAGAAACGCAACGACTTTCTCGCTCGCATCCCCCATGCCGATGATATCGAGCTGCACATCCTTCCGCGCATAGGTGTCTACGAACGCCATCACCGAGGCGATGTGCTCCTCCACGCTACGATGCCCCTCAACGCGGTTCTTGACGGGGTCGATGCTCATAATCCCATCCGTCCCGTATTTCTGCGGGAGCGAGTTCCAGGTCTGTTGCGTGACAGCACGGGCGCCGCGGCGGTGCCAGATCAGCTGGCCGCAGTTTGCGATTATGATGCCGGTGTCGCTGGATTTTTCGTGGTTGGAGGGGGTAGGAGTGGAGGGGGGGTGCAAGGCGTGGGCGAAGTCGAGGCAGCTGCCTGCGGCGAGGGAGACTTGGCCGATGGTGCGGTAGGCGAAGATACCGAGGTCTTGGACGGATTCGCCGAAGTAGAGGATCAGCCGGGGGGCGGTGCGGAAGTGGGTGGAGGTCAGGATGGGGATGTGCGGGGTTGAGGGGGGGGAGTTGGCGGAGGGGTTGAATGGGAGGTGGGTGGTGAGGAGGCCGGCGGCGGTGAAGCGAGGGGAGAGGTTGGCGCGGATGCAGGCTGGGGGGTGTTAGCTACTTCTTCGTATGGTAAGACGCTAAGGCGTGGAATGAGATAGGATTTTAGAGCGTCAGCTGGATGGAGGAGGAGGTGCGAATTGGAAAAGAAGATGCGTGTGATGGCGGTGGGGAAAGGGGGCTGACTGTTCATGGCTTCGCGCTGTTTCTCGTTGACGCGGTCATTCTTCGAGATGAAGAAGTTGAAGTCATGGTCCGGATGGTTGATAGAGCGGATTTGGTCTTTGTCGGTGATGAAGTAGCTGGTGCGGAGTCAGCGGTGAGGTCATGGTTGGTCGTGGGAAAAGAAGGTGAATGCTTACCCCAGGCCCTTCAGATACGCTGGGAACTCGGGGTCTTTGGGCAGCGTGCTGCTAAGACGGCGGAACATCTTGGCCTCTTGTGTCTCAGTCTCTGTCGTCGTGTAGATTGATAGTGAGTCGAGAGGCTAGATGCCTGGAATGGACAAAAGTGGTAAGGTGCAGGCAAGAAAAGATCAGGCAGGGTGTAACGGAAGACACGATATTGTGGAAGGACGAGAACAAGTACGTGATTGGAGATATGATGAGAGCCTTCACGGTCAGACTATCAACAGTGAAGTGAACCTTTCTTGGGTGTTGAGATGATGTTTGCAGGTAGATGTTTTGCAGAAGCGGGTTTCTACGCTGGTAGCCGCGATGCAAACCTGGACATGTCCTAGAATGAGACGCGCAAATTCACCTGTAGCTAAAGGCGTCGATAAGACTGCCTGTATATGTTCGGCCATGTTCCGATAATGATGATGCATGTTTCGAACGCCTCCCAATGCTCTTCTCTGTACATCCTTACATCAAGGAAGTGCCTCCCCCTTAACCCTCAATGCTTGATCACACCGTAATGACCCATCACGGCATCACATCACCAACTCGCCTTCCTTACGCCCGGGATGTTCCCCTCTAGTGCATTCATTCGGAAAGGATACTGTATTCATCAGCTCGCGACTCACAGGCGCATTGCCGCCACACTGAATTGAGCCTACCCTTGCCATGCGAAAGTCGCTGAACACGCCACGACCCTTGCCTCCTTCTATACACCTGTTCCGTATCTGTGTTGGCCTAGTATAGCAGTGCATCTGCGATAGTTGTAGCTGCGCTTGAGCGCGAGTTCGTTGAGGAAGGGTGGTGTTGCGGATGATGTAGCGTAGAGCTTGTCTTGGGGTAGGCAGTCAGCGATAGCTCTGTTGATCCTGGGCAGGAATCTTGAAAAGCAATTTGATGCAGCGTGGGAGCTGCAGCAATTATGGAGGTGGAAGTTCAAGCCATACCTCTCTGTCTCATGCTCTGCGAAGACTTTCCTGGGAAACGTCAGCGCGGCTCGCCGAGTGGCTTCCACAAGGACAACCGTTTAGTATGATCTCTGATAATCTTGATGTTGACATAACCGCTCAGGTCCAGTTTCTTCGCCCTGAACATCGCCATAGCAAATAGCTGTGGGTAATGTTTGAATTGGATTGCGGAGTGCAGACGGAGAGCTGAAGTGGCCTAGGCGCCGTGCTCGGTCTAACCATATTGGGAAGCACCTTGCTCGGGCGCGACGTCAGTCCGTGAAACAGTAAAGTATTTCTTCTTCCTTGAAGATTGTTTGGTCAAATCTTATGCCAGCCTTTTTGTTGCTCTGGCTTCTGAGAAATGCCATTAGGCGGTTTTGCATCTATAATCAGGGTCCTTGTTGGTTGACTAGTCCTCTGCAAATTCGCCAAAGCGGCTTTCTACCTTTCTGATTATCCGTCACTGAGAATTCAGAGTGGATTGATTGCTAACACGGATCATTATGCTAAGCTGATGCGTGCCTGCAGACTTATAGTGCACGCAAGGGAGAAATAGAGAAGGGGTAACCAGAAGGCGTCAACTAGTGCAAGGTCGCATCTAGAGATCCAGAGGTCTGGAAAGAAAAAGGATCAAGTCCGCCCATTCAAACGTAAACCTGGGCACGCCATCGCGTGAAAGCGCTATTCTTCGTCACCGTCGTCCCCACTGCTAGACGTTTCCGCGTCTTCTTCAGCATCTGACTCTAAGTCTTCTTCAGCATCTGATTCCACGTCTTCTTCAGCATCTGACTCCACCAATTCGACCTCCTGTTCGCCGCTCTGTGCCTCACCCTCGATATTCATACTGAGTTCTGCGAGTGCTTGGCCGCTGCCGGGAGTCGCGGGAGATGTTGGCAGGTTTAAGGCAACCTTCTTGTCCTTCATACAACGCGGATCGTGCTTGCATGGATCCGAAGAGTTGAAGCAAGCATTTCGACCTATGTTGACCGGCCCCGGCTCAACCGTGTGGTGACGCCAGTTGCAGCAGATCCAATTACCACAGAGATGGCTCAGATGCCACGCGTCCTGGATGAAGCCCTCTTTCTGAGCCGACGTTAAGTGGTGATTGATAATCAAAGTGACTATTCCGAAGTTGACTCCAACAGTGTGGATCCCTGAAGCGTCCTTCCACTGGTAATTGCAGACGATAGTTTGGTTATATTTCCCGTTCTTGAGCAAGCCGCGTGGATTCGGATGGAGCATGCAATCCCCAATCCCGCGATAGGGAGGGAACAGCTGGTGGACATTCGAGACATGCGTGCGCATGGCTTCTTTCATGGCGTCGGTAGGCGTATATATGAAGAAGCGCTTCCGCTCCTTGACCGACAGCTCATCGTTGAGGACCTGCGAAACCGGGAAGGAAAAGGAAATGCTGCGACTGGGAGACCCGAACTGGAGGCCGGAGATCTGAATTTTCGGCTTCGGAGTGTAGAGCCAAGGCTTCTTAGTGATTACGCCTAGGGATTGGCGCTCAGCTTCGTATAAGATTTTAGGAGCGATGTTACGACGCTTAGCTTCGTCGTGGTAGGTGGCGTACTTCTTCTCGGGTCCGACTGGCTCTTCTTCCCGCTTGCGTTTGGATCTTACAGCGCCAGTCTTTGTATTGCCCTTGTTGGCAATTCCGGTCTTGCGATTGGGACCCAGATTGCTAGCGCGACCCTTGAATTGGCGACGGCAAACAACAGGGCTCGAAGTGTCAGAATCGCCATCTTGATCTTCGTCGTAGACGCTATCCTTATCGCTAGAGGGAGTGGTGGGTTTGGAAGACGGGGCGTATCTGAAAGGGTCAAGATCTTCTGCGACCCCAGAGCTTCGGCGCGACTGAATCGGCGAAACAGCATTCTTGGATTTGCGTTTCATGGCATTGATCAGTCCAGACATGGTTCGATCCTTGACCGCCCCGGTCTCGATGGAACGGGAAACCGGCTTCTTGCTTGGAGTGTTGTCGACTTTACTGGAGACTGCCAAATCAGGGTCTTCGACCGTAGAACTGGAGCCGCAGAATAGCGCAGAAGAGCTGGTTCCCGGCATTGGAGCTTTGTTGGATGCACAAGACGGCAAAATTCTCTTGGCAAGGTGGAGCCCCGTATGGCAGGCAAAGCGTGAATTCGCTTGTCAACTCGCTGATCGTCTGGAAACGTAATTTTAGCAACAGATTTCAGGGGCACAGCAAAGAGCAGGGGACGCACTCAGCCCAGAGCAATTGGTTGACACGTGAATCCGGTAAGCAGTGGACACTTTTCTCAGTCAAATTCTGGCTCGACCAAAGGCCCAAGTATTCCTTGAATCTGGGGAAGGCACGCTAGAGTCAGGAACAAGAACAGAAACACCTGTATCACTTTGTTAGAGTAGCGTTCACGAAGGAAAATCGATCACTCACTGATGAACGGCGGGTGGCTGTGGTACAAAAGATACGGAAGTTATGTGTGACGTTGGGAGAAAATCGAGTTGTTGCCGCCTTGTCAACAAATAGACTCTGATGAATGAATCAAAAGTGGAAACTCGGCATCAGCCGAGGTAATTCCCCGGATAAGAGTGATGAAGCCTGCCTCTGATGCAGGCTTCACTTGCAAGCAACACTCAATCTCTGAATCACAGTGGGGGTTGAATGATCAATTCGCCCGTGAGTTCTAGAGAAGCCCTGCAGCATGAGAATGGGAGCATATCGTGACTCAAGTCATACCTCAGATTCTGTTATGCATGGGGATCGTCTTGTAGAGAAACTCTTTGTCCGCCCAAATATGCTTCTTACAGTGTGGGAGGTGCTGCTCAGGTTGGTTGCATTATGATGCCGGAACGGGTCTGGGGCTTGATCTTCGAACGGAACAACGTAAAAAGCCATCGCCTACCTCAAAAGCCAGGAGGAAGCCTTCCCATAGCAGGCTTGCAGGGAGAAGGCCGGCAGAAGAACATGGTTGCCCACTAGCCAGTTCTCTTGAACAGCGAAGGAGCTTCTGTGGAGAGGAGAATTTAGTATATAGAAATCAAGATACTTGGCGAGAACGATAAATGGGAGTTGCGTACTAATGATGCCCCGTCAGTGCCCACAATACAATCTTATCGCACATCATCGACATTCGTAGTTTGAGGGTATGCCACGGGGACTGGGTGTCATGTGAGTACCAGGAAGACGGCTGATGCCTCTTCCACGAGGCAATGTCTTCTGACCTATGTTACATGCACAGGGGAGATATGCCAGTGTATCGAACAGTTACCTCGAGCCATGCTATGGAATCCCAGAGATACCGACATGATCTTGGTCAGGGCTATTGTTGCCGACGCCTGCTTTCTTAGAGGTCACAGAATACGAGATTGTCAATCCTGATGCATTGGAATCCCGAACGGCTACCAACAGGACGCAGGAATATGGGTGGAAAGCAAACAATCAACGTGCGAATATCCGCCGGATAGCTGCAGCTCTTGCGAGGGCAACGCCGGTTCGTGCGTAATAGACAGGATTACGTTGTTTCGAGGCTTAGACAATACTCGCTACTGCTGTTGGCCGCTCTCAGACACGGTAGCCCCGGGTCTAGAACCATCCGCTCGTTCGCTCGACCCTTACCCTATCGCTTCCCTATATATCGTCGCCTGAGGCAGCGGTCGGTGTGAAGTAAAGTTTAAGGGTCTAATTACAATTCACCTATCCTGTTGCACGCAGTACGATACAATGGAATTGCACGAAGAATTCGAAAACGCTCATCTGCTTGAGCAATCACCTTCCACGACTTCGGAACATTCAGATGGCTCAGTTCCAACCGTGGTTGAATCCCCATATCCTGAATACCTTCATCAACATCTGGATTATGTGCACTCGGCCAACGTTACTGTCCATGACGGGCACCTCGCCCCACGAGAGTCAGTACCCGGAACCGAAGGTCTCGCGCTCGAAATCGATGGGTTCCAAACTCCAATTGGCAGTCACGCAAACGTAGAGGACGTCACATCAGAGGAAAGTCTACCACAGGCACCAGATCCACATGCCAATATCTTGAAACACGGCAATTATCACAACACACAGCTGAAATTTGACCAGCTCTTTGAGCCACTCAAGACTCGATCGAATCAATATCCCCTGCTTGGACCGCCAGATGAGAAAAACAATTCGATAGTCACGAAAGTGCCTAGGTCGGCCTCTGAGTATGGGCCAGCGAATTACGTTACGTGCGACCGCAATCGTTGGGTCAGCATCGGCATTCTAACCATCGCCTCCTATGCAACAGCCATGTCCGGATTCTGGTTTTCTGTGGCGATATGGAGACCTACTTGGGGTCACCTCATCTCTCGTAGCGGTATCACGCTCACGAATGCATCTGTAGCTTGCACGTTGCTTGCGAAGAGCATCGAAGTCTCTCTTGTGACGGCATTCGTCGCATTTCTTGGCCAGAAACTTAGCCGAGGAGCATTCTTTGACCGATCCAAAGGAGTCAGTCTGGCGGAGATCTCAATGAAGATGTGGGTTGTGCAGCCTGGTTCGATTCTCTCACACTTCGAGCTTGTTAAGTGTGCAGGCCTGACATACCTGGGAGTGATGACTTTGTCGGTCACTGTGTTCGCAATCTTGTACACCTCTGCTTCGGATGCCTTGGGTAGGTCTTCGTCCTAGCCCGTACCTTCTCAACTGTACCCCGATAGTACTTGGTGTCGAGCCAACCAGAATCCTATTGATCATTACTGACATTCCGACAGTGTCACCGAGATTGCTCCCCAGCGCGGTCCGCCAAAGAACCTTGCACGGCAATGTCGGATCTTCCTTTGCCAACGTACAGTATATAAAAAGCGAATGTCAAACGCCAATCGCTGCCCGTATAGATCCGAATGACTCTGGTTTAACATGTAATTCTATCAAGCAGGCTGGGCAAGGGTACGTATTTCAAGAGCATGAAAAAACCCCGCGACGCTGATCTAATATACTAGCTACCACAATCTAATCCAATACTTGTCAGATTGGACGAATGCTACAGCAAGCGGCGTTGTGTCCTCTGACCTCCCACACCGACCAAGGGTGCCAGCGACTCTTTACAATAATATTACCGTCCAAGGCAGCTGGGTTGATGTTCAGAACATGACGCGAGTGTCTCAAACGTTTAATCGTATTGTCAATAACGTCAGTCTGGCTTTCCCACATCCTGGTGTGGCTGCAGCAGCCCATAATCCACGAAATAGATTACTGCAACCTGCAGATCTCAGCGTACGACCCAAGAGACCACCCTACCAAGTATCAGCTGACAATCTTCCAGGGCGAGGGCCAGTACGACATCCATGCCTCAGTCTCATCACCTACCGTTAATGCACTCTGCTCTAGCATGACCGCGGAAGAGTTGAACCCTCTGGTTTATACCTTATGGCCTTCCACCAAAACCTCGCAGCATGATGGTATGAATTGGCCGGCTGGCGTCCCTTCATATCCAGACTGGCTTAATAGCACCGCTGTCGATAGTATCTTCGGCTTTGGGCAGAATTATGGTCGAAGACCACCCGTGTTCCAGGTGTTACCATCGCCTTACAATACGGTTCTCAACCATACTGGCGAGGGCCCAGATTCAATTTACATCCTTGCTAGTACAGCAAATGCTTCGTACATGATGTGTTCCCTACGGGCTTCATTGTCGGTTGATTGCTCGACTCGCTACCAGGCTTCTTGGACTGGAGGGAGACTGGAGTCTCACTGCGAAGATCCAGCCGACGGCACCGCGTACAATAGATCGAGACCAAACGCACCGAACAGGATCGTGCAGCCAGACTGGTCAAGAGTCGCTGCTGAGTGGGCGCTAGCCCTGGCTCTCAACGACGGCATCGACAATGCGAATGCGTCCAGCGCCCGATTACTTACTGAACTCATTCCCACCCGCCCTTCCTTAGATCCTTTGATGCCATCTATCGCTGAGGCACTTGCCGCACTAGCCGGCTCGACATTGCTTCTCAGTGCCCTCGATGCTCCCTTCGTCCACTACTGGGAGTACCCCACGCCTGTCTTGGCCGAGCCAGTGTCTCGTGGCTTCAATGCTACGGTAAAAACATGGCAATACCAATCGAAAGTCGCGCAGCCATGGCAATTGGGTTTCTATGTTATCCTGTTCGGTACTTTCGCCGTCAGCTGCTACTGTCTGCAATATTTGGTGCGGCACAGGAAATTCCTGGCTGATATCACAGAGCTTCCGACCGTCTTTACGCTGGCTATGAATTCGTGTTCAAGTCGGCGATTGAACAATGGTATCGGCAGGGACTCTGAGAAAGAGGAATATGGGACTCGATGGTCTGTCAATGTTGACGACAGCCAGCATCTCTTTATAGCACTGCTTGGACCGTTGTGTTCCATGCGCCGGCAAGTAGTATATCACTCTTTTCTTGGCACTTATTAATCATCGGTTTGATGGAATAACAAGGGATTAATACACCAGTGGAGACTGATAGCTAATGCGGGACACTGTCGAACCGTTTCCTTTACTAAATGAGAAAATTACCAGGCGACTCTGTAATGACATTGCAATAAAGTAACTCAATGTATTAGTTTGCATCTGATTACATGATCTAAGCGCGTCTGCCAAATGCAGATCCGACCGCCTTGGCCACGAATACTTGCTTGGACAAGCAGCCGCTGTGTCGCGTCTTTCTCTGCACAAAACCGGTTTAGAGACCCAGCCATATTACTCGAAGTATTATTATCCGACGCTGTAAGCTGACAATAGCGGTAACTGTTTAAGTGCCCTATACGGCCAATGGCTCTCTTTTGTCCTGGGTATGAGAAGCGAAATAAAATGGCGAAACCTGCGGGCTGCCGATACAAGGGGAGTCCACAACTTGATATTCTATTTCATCGGTTGTAATGCTTCAGATCCGTGCAATATGGGTGTACGAATACTCCTTGTCGCTGCTGTGTCCGGTGGATCTCTCTCCGTTGTCCTGGGGCACCAGATACATAAGGCGACAAGGGGCCGTCGCCTTCACGATGGATATATCTGTTCGAGGGATCGCGAACCCCACACAGACATTGGTACTTGTCCAGTATGTCTTCAGTATCAGATCCAGTGATAAGACAAAACGCCTCGTACCTCGATTCAAGACTGACGCTGAAAGCTTACGGCACATTAAATCTAGCGTTATCCCAATATGGAGGTCTCAACGGTGCCTGTTACCGTTGTAACCGCTGCCAAATCCATCAATGTCACGATGAGAGCCATCGAGTACATCAATGAAGTCAACAACGCTCCAAAAGAGAGGGCTACCCTAGCGGCAGAGGCAGCGAGTCTGTTGGCTCTCCTCTTTGAATTCCAGGAACGATCTAGAACATCGTCCGCCAGCGAGCCATGGTTTCAAGGCGCTCTCTCGCTTGCAGTTCCCAACAGGCCTCTGGAAAAATTCCGATCATCGATGGAGAGCTTGGCGGCCAAGCTTCGACCCGAAAAAGGGATAAAGAGTGTCCGCCAACGGCTACTTTGGCCGCTCGACAAGATGCAGGTCAAAAATACTCTGGGAATCATCGATAGAACAAAGTCACTTCTTGCGTCCACTCCGGAGGGTGATCATTTGTAAGCCCAATCTTACCCATGCATTCACACTCTCAAAAAATTTCCGACCCATCTCGCAACTTCATAGCCTTTTTTTCCCATTGTTTGGTTGCGGGCCTTCACAAGGACCACGGAATGTTGAGTCGATCTTTGTCAGCAAGACTCATGCTCTAATCCTCAAGCCACGGAATCTCACGAATTTGAAAAGCCTTTCATTATCATAGCTTGAAATGCAGGCGTAAAGGAGGCCATCTAGCCAGCATTAGGCGGCTTAATACTTTTGCATATTCGCTGGCCAAAGCCCCATGATCTAGAACACTTCGACTTCCGTACGCTTATCTGTTAACCTTGGCGGCCACGGCCCATTCGATGAGTGAATCACATTGGGTACCCTTCGAAGTTCATCATTTGGCTATGTGTTTGTTATTTGAAGCGCCCGGTTTGTTCACAGTGATGGGAAATAGTGCCGACTCAGTCGATTAATACAAAGTTCAATGATAAGACTGCCCACAAGAAGCATACATTCGCTGTAGGGTATCTCCGCATAGTCGCCCCACCATAACGCCATACTTATTACGACCCATTACCACCATCCCATCCCCTTCACCACCTTCTCACCCATCGCTGGCCATGGGTTCCCCTACCAACAGTCAGCTTTCCCTGTTTTTTTCAACCCCCAAAACACATACCATATATACCCTAGCACTATAGCGCAAATGCAGAGCTAGCCGTAAGTGACCCTCCCATTCCCGAACGAGAGGCTGAAGCGGCGGCCCCAGCGGCGGAGGTAGAGGACTTTGGGGATGAGGGTGTATTGGTGCATCTAAACCCCAACGGATATTAACACACTGTCTTATCGCGGCGAGTTTCTGCGAGCCCATAACGAGATATGCAAGGGGCGGCTTGAGGAGAGGAAGAAGGAGTGTGGGTACCTTGTGGTTGATGTGGAGTTCGGCCATCTTACTAGGTTTGTTCGAAGGCTTTGGGTAAAGGTAGGCTGGCTATCGCTTTTCGAGGTTGGAGATGTGGTGTCGGTGAGTCGCGCTGGTGCTTTCGAATACTTGGGTGCTTTGGGAGACCTAGGTGCTTGTGATAGGGTTTTCGAAGTCGGTGTTTGCGATTTGAAGTGGGAGGTTGGAGACTTTGAGTTTATGTACAAAACCTGCTGTCAACGCCAAGCGCGTCGTCTTGGGTGTGACTACCGCTTTTGGGTGACGCGCGCTTGGCGTGATGGGGCGCAGTCGGGGTGTGGCGTTGAAGGCGCTGATCATCCAGGTTTGACAACTCCAGAATAGAGATCTGATGACGGAACGGATTTGGGAGGTATCTGATTCAATGATAGAACTATAATGAGGGCATTACAATCAGGCTTTTGTCTCACAATGATTTACTGAAAGTGAATGACTAAGATCAGTCAGGTAGGCTTGAGTTCTATTTCAATTCTTCTTTCAGAGCTAGCATCTCGCAAGATGGTCGTCCAGCTACTACTAGAGTTGCCCCTTCTTCCTCGTTCGGTATTGATCAGGAGTCTTCGGGGTAGAGATGATTGATCTAAGATCTCTCTATAGTGGTATGGACACTTCGACAAGTGATTGCTGAGTTTGAATTTCAGCGCATGTCTTGATCATACAGATTGATGGATACTCCCACACATCCTCAACAATTACTGGGAATGGCTCAAGCAGTCAGTCTGAGGTTGCGACACCGTCAAAAAGAACGATAATACGGGCTTGTACAGCTCAAAACAGCCCATAAGTAGACGATCTTCATCCATCAGCAAAGCAAGCCCATCAAAGTCTCGCCGATCTGTATAGAAACCTTTTTGTCTGCTCTTTCTTCCCATTAATCTCCCTGTCAAGCATACTTCAAAAGCCACAAACAGCATCACCTCTCTCGATCCTAAAACTACTATTTTCCCCCATCATGTCATTCCTGAACTTCAACCGCTAGCCCAACCACATCGCAGAGCAAGCCCTCGGGTCCACGGCTCTTGTAACCTCTTATCACATCCCTTCCCCATCCCAATCACCAGACACCTCCCTCCCCTTCCAACATCATCCAAGCGCTCTCCTCTTATATCAAAGCCTCACCCTCCGCCCCATGATCAGCAGTCCGCCCTCTACTCTCTCGTCCCTGCCTCTTCAACTTGCCACAGGTCCTACTACACAGCCGATCGCGCGACTATTCTATCGACACTCCCATCTAATCTGTCCACAAAAGGGGGCTCCATCACCAGCCAAAAACTCCCCTCCACGGCGGGATCCTGTTGTTCCCACTTCCATCTCTGTCTTTATTCGTAACAAGGGAGCTTTTTCCAATGTGACTACCACCGCTGAGCAGCGACCCACCCCCAGTATCCCACAGTGCCTCTCTTTCTATTCCAGAATCAACACAAACAGCTGGTAGTTCAAGTATAGGGATATTGGCGTCCATTAAGTCGATTAGGATGCCTCGCGTCTCCAGGCGGAAGAATAGCAGTACAGAAGACAAGAGAGATATAATAAATTAGACTATAGTTAATATTAACTTTTACTTCGCGAAATAGAAATCTAGATTCTTGTTGATTTTGCGAACTAGAATCAATTTTTGCAAAACCTAAAGTCTAATACTTAGAAAGAGATAGTTTGAGAAATTTAATAAACTATTTTAGATTTTAGATTTTCGATATTAAAAATTTAAGATCTAATATTGTATGTATTTTGCAAAAGTAGAAATAATTTCATTCGCGTTTCGAGAGACAAATCGAGCTTAATAGATCAAGATTCTCTCAAGATCTTATAGATCTTACAAATCTAACTATCTTGCGTACTCAAATTAGTATTGTCGAGACAAAACTTGCTCGAAGAGCTTGTTTTGTTTTCTTGTTATTTAACAAAGTTGCAAAATCTTAATTAAATTAGATTACGTCTTAACGCGTAAAGTTTTAATATTTGTAATACGTACAAACATTTGCAATTGCTTGTTAGTTGCACAATTACGTTAAACTATTATGGTTTTCGCTTTTAATATTAGATTTCGTCAATTTAAACAAACTTTACTTTTAAGACAAATCTAATAAATTAAGAGAACATGTGCGTATCTTACATAGACAAACTATAATTGTTATATAGAACAAACGCATTTACACGCACAATATTGAGAAATATTAAGATTGTCTCTCGTAAAACTTGACTTAAATCTCTAGATTCTCGCAAGTAATGCAAGATTTATTAGCTTTAATCTTGATCTCGCACAAAGTCCAAATATTAGTAATAGAAAATTGCGATTTTTGTTATAGCAAATCTAGATACATCTAGAACTAAAGTTAGGATTTATCAAATGCAAATATTCTGCAATACTAAAACTTTTAATCTAAATAGAAAAATAGTTAAAACAACTTTATTCAAATAAAATATAGACTATATTAATCAACTTTTTAACTTTTGATTTCGCAAAACTTAGATTTAGTTTCGTATATATTTTACGAAGCTAGAACTAGTTTTTGCGTAATTAAAAGTCTAATATTAAGAGATAAATAAATAATTTAATTATTAATATTAGACTTTTAGTTTCGCAAGTTTCTAATCTACTTTTATATATATTTTTCAAATCTAGAACTAGTTTTTGCGAAAGTAAAATTCTTTTACTAAGTAAGAAAGATTTAATTTTACTTTTTAAATTGAATCTAATTTATTTAACTATTAATATAAGACTTTTGCGTTATAAATTTAAGATCTGTTTTTATATATATTTTATAGAATTATATTAGTTTTTGCAAAAGCAAAAGTTTTCTACTAAATAAAAAAGATTTAATTTTACTTTTTGTATTAAATCTAATTTATTCAACTATTAATATTAGATTTTCTATATTGCAAATCTAACATTTTCTTTTATATATACTTTGCGAAACTTAAATTAATTTTTGCGAAAATAAAAGTCTTTTACTAAGTAAGAAAGATATGATTTAATTTTGCAAATTAAATCTAATTAATTAAAGTATTTTTCTTAGACTTTTTATATTGCAAATTTAAGATCTACTTTTGCATATATTTTGCGAAAATAGATATAAACTTTACAAAAGTAAAAGTTAAGTATTTAAAAAACTTCGACAATTTGGGAAATCGATCTTTTAATTTCAAGATGCTAAGAGAACTCAAGTAATTCGAGATTAATCTTAAGAGCGTTCAAGAAGCAACAAGAAGCTTGCATTTAAAAAATCAAAAAAATCTTAACAAAAAGTATAATTTTGATGTTTGAAATACGTACGAACTCTCGCAATACTTCGATTAGATCTTCGCTTATTACTCGTTTATATTATAGTAATTTATATAACAAAATCGAACAATTTGTAAGATTTCTATGCGAGAGTAATATATAAATAGAAGCATTTTCTACATTTGCGCAATTAATTGCGCGTAATAAGTAATGCTCGCAAATTGCGTTCAACAAATCTTAACAATGTGCAAGTAGTGTTCTTAACATTGCACGAGTAATATATGTCTTGATTTATTTTTTTAAATTTTGATTCTATTGATTCGAAATTAATCGAATTTGCTAATGTAATTTTAGAACTAAAACATCGATACAACAATTTTAGAAGTCTTAAGTCGCTAATAGAGTTTCTAGAAAGTTATCTCAAATTGTTGATAAAAAATAGAGAAACAATTTTACAATCTTAATTTAATTACTCTAGCTATTAATATTAGACTTTTAATTTCGCAAATTTTGTATATATTTTCGTAAAATATATTCGAAAATAAATATAAATTTTGCGAAATTAAAAGTCTAATACTATAAAGAGAAAACTAAACTTTTTAATTTTAAAAATTTAATTTAAATTTAAATATTATTTATATTAGACTTTTGTTTTCGCAAATTTTATATTAAGTTTCGACTATATTTTGCAAAAATACAACTAGTTTTTACAAAAATTAATTTCTATTTTTTATAAAAAAGCAATAAACTTTAATCTAAGAATTAAATTTGTTTTTATTTAATTAAATATTAGACTTTTGCTTTCGCAATCTTAATATTAAGTTTCGCATATATTTTACAATATTAAAGCTAAATTTTACGAAAATAAGTATTTCTTTTTTAAACAAGAAGTAACAAAAATAGATATAATATTTAGATTTCTAAATAATTAGCTAAATATTAGACTTTTATTTTCGAAAACTATATATTAAGTTTTGTATATACTTTGCAAAAACAAATATTAATTTGCGAAAAAAAAAAGTCTTTTTCTTAATAAGAAGCAATAAAAACAAATATAGAATTTGAATTTCTAGATAATTAACTAAGTATTTAACTTTTGCTTTTCTAAATATAATATTAAGTCTTATATATATTTTGCGAAAATAGAACTAATTTTTGCAAAACTAAAAGTTAAATATTAAAAGAAAAATAAAATAATTAATCTTAAAAATTTATATTAATTATTTTATCTATTTATATTAGATTTTTAGTTTCGCAAAAACTAGTTCTATTTTTGTAAAATATATACAAAAATAAATACTAACTTTGCAAAACTAAAAATTTAATATTAAGAGATAAATAAATTATTTAATTCTAAATATTAATTCTAATCTATTAATACTTATTATTAGATTTTTGTTTTCGCAAATTTAATACAAAGTTTTGTATATACTTTTAAAAAATAAAATTACTTTTTGCAAAATTAAATTTATTTTATAAAGAATTAACAAAAATAGATTTAAAAATTAAATCTATATATATTAAACTTAATATTAAGTTTTTGCTTTTGCAAATTTATTATTTTATTTCGTATATTTTTTGCAATAATAGAATTATCTCTTGCAAAAGTTAAAGTCTTTTACTAGCAAAATAATAATAATTATAGATCTAAAAAATTTATCTATAATTATTTAGTTAAAAATTAGGGTTCTACTTTCGCAAATTCAATATAGTATTTTATATATTTTTTCAAAAATAAAACTATTTCTTGCGAAAATTAAAGTCTCTTATTAAGAAAAAACTCAAAAGTTAGATTTGAAAATCGAAATATTATTTAATTAATTAAATATTAGACTTTTACTTTCGCAAATCTAATATTGTATTTCGTATAATTTTTGCAAAAATAAAACTATTTCTTGTAAAAATTAAAGTTACTTATTAAGAAATTATTAAAAAAAACAATTTTAGAAACTAAATATTTATCTTACTAATTAAAAATTAAACTTTTATTTTCGTAAAGATAATTTTGTATTTTGTTTATCTTTAGCAAAAAAATTTTTTTTTTTTGCAAAAGTTAAACTCTTTTATTTATAAAGAAATACTAGAATTAAATTTAAAATATAAATTTTTAATTACTTTTGTAATGCTAGCGACCAATAATCTAGTAAATACGTTAGTGCCAAGTTCTTGTAGTAGCGACTTGACGTCGTACAAAGTTTTCTTTCTAAGAATTCTCTCTTAAAATTCTCACGAATTAATGTTTTTCTAAATTATAGTTTTACATGTTATGTAGTCTCGTTTTGTGTGCGTCGATGTAGCGACGTCTTGTCACACGTTTATACATAGTCTCACAATATTAATTCGTCTTAATTTATAAGAGCGATCGTTTGACAAAATAATTAATACGATACGCAATACAAAATAAAATCTAAATAATAACAACAATGTTGCGATGTTTTAGCGATCGAAGAACGAAAGCAATGCGAGAATCTAACTTGCGTCAAATATAAATTTCGAGATTATATTATAAAAAGAATTTTCGCAAAACAACGACGTTATATCGTCGTTATCGTTCGATAAAGATATTAATTATAAAAAGCTATTCGTTAAGAAGCAAACAAAGAAACGTAGACTTTAAACGAAACGAAATTTTTGTATCGCTCAAGCAAGAAACAAACATTTCGAAGAATTTTTTCGTTAAAACGAAGTTAAAGCGTCTAGTTTGCGTCGCTTTTGCGAAAACAATTTTAATAACAAAAACGACAAATTAACGTTTAAGAAGTAGCGCTTCGCATAATTTATAAAATTAATTAATTTAAATTTATATCATAAAAAGAACTTTAAAAAATGAAAAAATTAAATTTAAAATGCTAAAAACTTTTTCGAAGCTAGTGAAAAATAATTTTTAAAAAAAATTACAAAGATTTGTTAAGTTTAGCAATTTTTTCGCAATGCGTTTGCGTCGCGATAGAAGAATTATAAAAACAAAAATAAAAACGAAATTAAAAAACAAAATTAAAAACAATTCATTAAGTATTTGATTAATTTTATCAAAAATTTAGAAAATTGTTGTCTCGCTTTTTCTTAAAAATATAAGAACGTTAAGTAATAATCGTCGTAAAACGTCAACAACTTCGTAACATATTTTGAAACGTTCGAAGCGAATCTTAACGAATATATTAAACGTCAACGACGTGATTATCTCTTGCATAGACTAAAAAAAGATTTTCGAAAAAAAATTAACAATGTGATTTAAATTCTTAAGACAAGAGATACGTTTGTCGCGTTAACGTAGCGCATAAAGAGCATAATATTCTTAAGATTTAAAATATTAAATAAAATTTTTAAGAAAAAATTATTTTTCGAATTTCGCAACTTTAAAGAAAGTTTTTATAATTAAAAACAAAAAAAAATTGTATTAACAAATGAAACTCGCGACGTTTTTGCGATTACAAATTGTTAAAAAAGTATAAACAAATTTTTTCTTCGTAATTTAGAAAAAGTTAACGATATTGCGCGAGATAAGCGCATCTATTATAATTGCGAAAAGAAAAAACATATCGTAAGAAATTGTTTTAAATTTTTTAAGAAAACGCAAATAAATATAATAGAAAGCTTCTAGTTAAACTTCGCAATAGACGCTTAAAAGACGCTCTTGTCGCAATTTATTATTAAGAAAGTTTTTAATAAGTTGAAAAACTAAATGAGTTCGCAACAATTGTGATTGTTATTGCAAGTTAAAAGTACAAAACAAAGATGTTCTTCGCAAAGTTATTAATTTTTGCTAGCACAAAATAACATAAACAAAGAGATTTTTTTAATAAAGACGCTCACATTAATTGCATTAGCGAACGACTAATAAAGTTATAATGTTTTGAAAAGATACAATGTTTTGTTATTAAAACGAAAGCATTTATAATTTAGAAAACTTAATTTACAAGATTTTACATCGCAAAAATCAAGATTTGCGATAATAATAAATGTAAGTACGTCTTAAAGCAAATCTTCTACGTCTTTGACAACGTTGTACACAATATTATTATTAATCTTTTCTAAATAATGAAGACAAATTTATATGTTAATTAACATACGCTAATCTAGCGCTATTAAGTTATTTAAAAGATAATTGTGCTAAAATCTCTAAAAGATTTCTTAAAGCTTAAGAAATTTGTTTTTGTGTTTGCTCTTATTTGTTGTAATTTTAGTGCAAACAAGAAATTTTAATTACGCGACGTTTCTAAGAAGATGTAAGACATTAAAAACTATAATAACGTTTTTAATTCAAAAAACGCATTTATTTTTTCCAATTATAAGAAAAAGAATCATAATATTGATCTACTATTAAATAAAGAGTTTCTTTACGAATTATTATATTTGTTCTTCAAGAAAGAATTAAATATTTTGTAAAAATATCTTTTAAAGAATTTGACGCTAAATAAAATTTATAAGTTTATTAGTCTTGTTAATGCGTCAATGTTATTCGTATTAAAAAGCGATAGCAACTTAAGATTGTGTATCAACTATTGTAATTTTAATGTTATAATTATTAAGAACAAATGTTCTTTATCTTTGATCAAAAAGACGCTAGATCGTCTAATTGACATTGTTTACTTTATAAAGCTAAATCTTAAAAACGCTTATTATTAAATTCGCATTCGTTAAAACAATAAATAAAAGATTGTTTTTTAAACACAATACAATTATTTTAAAAATGCGATAATGTTATTTAAACTAACGAATGCATTAATTATTTTTTAATCTTAAATCAATAAAGTATTACGAAATTAATTGATCACATTTGTGTAATATATCTTAACGATATCTTGATTTACTTGAAGACATAAGAAAGACATTAAGATTGCGTTTGTTAAATTCTTAAACGTTTGCAATTATATAAGCTTTATGTCAAGTTATCAAAATGCTTTTTTATAACAATTTTAATTAAATTTTTAAGATACGTTATAAGCAATTACGATGTGTTAATAAACTCGCGTCGTATAAACTTTATTACAATATAATTTAAATTAATCACTCTTTATAAGCTTTAAGTGTTTCTAGAGTTTGCAAACTTTTATAGACGATTTGTTTAATACTATGTAAAGATTACTTAAATATTAACGAAATTATTAAAAAACAATAAGCAAGAAAAACAAAATAAGTTTTTCGTATTTAACAAGAACGTTATAGTAGCGTTTAAGAAGTTTATTCTTGTCTTTACGCGAACATCTATATTAGTGCACTTTGATTTCAAGAATTACATTTATATCGAAATAAACGTCTTAAAATTTATTATTGTTGTCATTTTCTCTTAATTGATGTATTGTATAAGCGAGATTAAATAGACAGCGTAACACTCAATTGTATTTTACTTAAAAAAAAAATTCTCGCAAAAATACAATATCAAACTTATAATTAAGAGTTGTTCGCAATTGTTACAAGATTTAAGCAATAAAAACACTATCTTAAAAGAAGTTATTATTCAATTATTGTATTAATGAATTATAACAATTTACGCTATTTTATAAAAATAACGACGTTAAATCGTTGTCAAACGCGATAAGCTTTTACTCTAGCGAAATATAATTTCGAAATTAAATATTGTACAAAAAAGACTAATCTTGTAAATAAGTCGTTTCGACGACTTAATTATAAGAGCGATGCGAATAACAAAATTTATTTGCTTATTTTTTAAAATAAGCTAAAAAACATTACGATCGCAATTATTAAAATGATTTTAATGCTAATCTAAAGCGTTGTTAAAGCGTTATTTTCGCACTTCTAGAACAAAATTAAGACTTTCGTAATTAAGAAGCTTAATAATGAATCATTTGAAAAACTCTCTCGCAATGTATCTACAAATAAGAAAATTATAAACACTAAAATAATGAAAAAAAAAATCGTAAAAATCGCTTAAAACGTTGTAATATAACAATTGCGTTAATGTGACGTTCGCTTAACGTACGAAGAAGAAAATTACTTAAAAAGTCTTTTCTTCTTATTGTTAATCAAAATTAAAAAGTTTCAAAATAAGAATTTAACAACTCTTAAGATTAGAAAACAATTAATGTTAAATAGCACGTGTAATGTTTGCGCTAAACGCGAGTGATTAATTCACAAAAAAATGTTATTTTTTTTTACGCAATTTTTATTTTAGATAAAGCATTTTTTAAAGAGAAGCTTCTTAAATTATATTACGACGATTTGTTGACAAAGCACTTCGAAATCAAGAAAACAAGAACTTTAATAAGTAGAAAATTCTATTGATTTAGAATGACGTCGAATATTGACGCATATATTAGAGGATATAATATATGTTAACGTAACAAAACATCGCGTTATCGTTTATATAATAAGTTGACGTCGCTATTAATTTTAGCTCGACTTTAAGCAAAAATTTATATAAATTTTATTATCGAATTGCTTGTTAATCGTTGCGACAACAACATTTACGACGCTATCTTAGTAGTTGTTAATCAATATTCAAAGATGTCGTTATATATATTCGCGAAGTCTATATAAATTGCGAAAGATTTAGTAGACACATTATTCGAAAAAATGTTGTTCGTATATTTTAAAATTTAAGAAATCGTTTTCGATCAAAAATTGCTCTTTACTAATAACTATTAATTCGCGATATATTATCGCATTCGCATTAAACGAAAGTTAAGCACAACTTTTTATTCTTAAACTAATAATTAAATTAAACGATAAAATTAAACATTAAAACATTATTTACGATGCTACTACAATTATAAATAAGATATTTGAAACTCGTTTCTAGCTTTAGTCTAATATATATACAATAGCGTCTCGCATGCGTTCATTGAGCTATCGCTCTTTAAAATGATATTTAATGTTATCGCGAATTTTAGATTCAATTAGAATGACAAAGATTGTCTTGACGTTTTAATCGTCCGAAAACAAGTTTAGTCTTTGTAAGACAAACGAGATCGACTTGTAAATCGTCTTTAGTTCGCATAATAGACGCAAATTCGCAATCACAATAAAATAATTACTTCGAAAAAGTATTAAATAAACGATAAGATTATGCTTTTAACGAAAAATCTTTTAAACGTTTGTTTAAAAAAAAACTATTTTATAAATTTATAGGGTCGTTCGAAGTTAAAGACATTATTAAGAAGCAAATGTATCGTTTTTGCCTTTTTAAAAAGTAACAAATTTATTTTGTTAAAATTGTATTATTGAAATGCGAACATAATTGCATCGAAAAACATAATATTTGTTGACAAAAACTAGAAATAAAAAGTCGAAAATATTCTTAATAACAAACAAAAATATTATAAATTATAATATCTTGTTTAATAAAAAGAATTTTTATTATATAAGAACAATTAGATTTTAAGAAGTTATTTAGCACATGCGTAACAAAAGCTTAAAGAGTACAAGACCAAAAAATCTTTTAACGAGAGAATATTAAAGACGAGAAAATTAAAGCTTCGCGTTCGCAAGAGAGACTTCGACGAAAATAAATAACGTTAATAAATAACATGAAACTGTGCAATTAAAGCGAATAAATAACGCAAATGACGCGTAAATTAGATTGATGCTCTCTTAATAAATTTATTAAAGCATTAGAAAGCTATGAAAAGATTACATGAAATGCGCTCAAGTCTAGCTATTTCTTTTACTTTACTTTATTAGTAAAGATCTTCGCATGCATACTATATAGTGTAAATAAACTACGTTAATTAATTGTTTTGTCTCTCTTTAATAATTTATCACTTTTATCTTTATTTTTTTTTCGTTATTATCTATAAAAGATGCGAAGATGCAACGTTAATAGAACGCGTAATTAAATCGATGTTCGTCGTCTAAAAAATTCGTTAAATCGACTTAATAAATTGAAAAAACAACATATCTTGAAGCTTTTAAAGCAATTAAATAGTTTGACAAAGATTTTAGCGTTAACGATGCGACAAGAACTTGACATAATAAGATTCGCAATGTAATAAACTTGTTAAACTTTCTATGAATTAGCAATTGCATTTTTTATTTTAAAAGCAACTTATTTTGATTGTTAATTTTACTAATATGCAATTCGTATTGCAAAAAAGTTTAAGTCGTATAAACTATAGAAACAATTTATAGTATATGAGAAAAGTTTTGTCTAGACATTTACGTCGCTCTTCTTCATAGAAGTTCGATTCGAAAATTAGAAACGAAACGAATAATGTTGTTTTTAACGAGTTCTTCAAGTTACGCGAGATTTACGACGTTTTTTCGCTAGAAGCAACGTTGTCTTTCGTAACAATTAAGTTAAACTTAAACTCTTCGTTTTTATTTAACTTTTTCAAAAAAAAAGCATCGAAATTGACGCAATAACGCATTACGTTTAGCATTTTTTGTTAGATTTCGTAAAGACGTTGCAAGTTTGCATCGATGCGAATTAATAAATTCTTTTAACTTGAATGCGAAGTCAAGTTGTTTTGTTTAATTTATGCGTATATAAATCGTAAACAACGTTAAACTCGCGAAGCGAGTTCGAATTAATTAATTTCGATATTCTTGTTATTAAGAATACGCGCGCAAAAAACTAGTAAAATGTTAATTCGCTTAATAAATCGCTAAAGAATCGCAATGCATTAAATCGTAAATTAAGTATATAATTAAAAGATAAAACGTATAGTTTTGCGCTTTTTAGCGCAATAATCGTAGCGACAATTGTTCGCCTTGCGACACTAAGAGCGTAAACAATTACAAAAAATCAAAAGTAAATATTTACGATATAATTAAGCTTTTTCTTAAGATAAAAGAGATAACAAAGACAAAGAAGACAAGAGAGCTTGCGAAAAATAACGAAAACGCGAACGAAAAAACTTAACAAAAATATATTTGTAATAAAATGCTATATCGTTAGTTTTATACGTAGCGAAGTTGAAACATTCGTATATAGCAATGCTTACATTAATTAAGTCGCAATCTACAAAGCGTTAAATATAATAATATTATCTTAAGTTATCGACGAATGCAAAGAAAAGTCTAGAAATACTTATTTGAATTTGTCTTATTGCGCACATTATTGTCGTTAATAGTACAAGTAATAAAAGAAACGTTTGCAATCATTTATCGCTTCGTTATAAAAATTAATATGCGAAAAAAAGAAAAAGTTAAAGATTGTAAATAAATATCATTAACGCGTTAACAACGCTAATCGAATTAAGTGAAACAAAGAAATTTCGATCGATTTATCAAAATAATGAACAACACTAAAAAAGAGATTTTAAAATTAATAGCGTTAAATGTTGTCGCATTGTTGTAACATTAAAGTAGCAATATAACGATAAAAATAAAGTTAAATATTTCTACTAAGAACTTAAATGTCTTTTCGTTTATTAACATATAATTAATTTACAATAAAACTTTATTAAAGAGAACAAAGCGCTTCACGATAATACACGAGAAAAGTCAAGATCGTTATTTAACTTTTTTTGCATAAAATGTTAAACAAAGATGAAAAAAAGAAGTGCAAGAAGCTTTTTATAGATACGACTAAGCAATTAAGATAAATGCGCAAATTTGACGCGACAAACGTCATTTATCAAAGAAGTGAAAAAAGTTTATAAAAAGATTTTTTTAATAATTCAAATTCTTTTTTTCTTTTATACGACGATAAATCGAAGCGAATTATCGTTGCACATTTCGCGAAAATATGCGTTCACAAAAAGTAAAAAAGCAAAACATTGTTATCGTAACGTTTGAAAAAGCTATTAATGTTGTTAAGAAAGCGAAGTCGCAACGCAATTGCAACGTCGAATACACATTTTAAAGACTAGAATTTTAAAGAGAAAAACAATTGTAATGCTAGCGATTAATGATTTAGTAAATACGTTAATGCTAAGTTCTTGTAATAGCGACTTGACGTCGTACAAAGTTTTTTTTTTATGAATTTTCTTTTAGAATTCTCACGAATTAATGTCTCTCTAAACTATAGTTCTACATGTTATGTAGTCTCGTCTTGTGTGCGTCGATGTAACGACGTCTTGTCACACGTTCGTACATAGTCTCACAACTTTATCAAATAGTATACTTTTATTTTTGTAAATTTTATATTGTATTTTATATGTTTTTTGCGATAATTAAAGTTTATTATTAAGAAACAACTAAGAAAATAAAATTTAAAATTTAAAATTTAAAATTTTTTATATAATTTATTCGATATTAAATATTTATTTTTGCAAATTTAATATTTTATTTTTAGTATAATTGTTGGATCGAGTCGAACCCTTTTTTCTTAATTCGATCCACCCTCTTGGGCCTCGTAGGGTTGGGCCAGGGTTAAGGCGCGAACCCGATTCTAGGGTCGAGTTTCGTTGAATCAATGTCAAGAATTCAAGCTAACTTCGTCGCATTAGCATTCGCTTATCTTATTTTATCTTATCTATGCGCTAACTCGATTAAGCTAGCGTAGAATTCATGCTAACTCGATTGGACTAGGGTAGGATTCACGCTAATTATATATGGTTAGCGCGTTACGTGACGTCACGTAATCGGGTGAATTAAGTTAAACATTCGACGCGCATTCTTCGCTCGTCCCATCCTATTAAGCTAGGAAATTTGCTTGACCCTAGGATTAGGGTTGGACGAGTCAATCCGACCCGACGATTACACTATTTATTTTGCATATTTTTTGTAAAAGCTAAATTCTATTATTAAAAAACAATTAGAAAAATAAAATTTAAATTTATTTATTTATTATATAACTAGTTAGATATTAAATTTTTGTTTTTGCAAATTTAATATTCTATTTTGTAAATTTTTTGCAAAAATACAATTATTTTTTGCAAAAGTCAAAATTTCCTATTAAGAAACAACTAAAAGTTATAAACTAAAAAAATAAATTTTAATATACTAGTTAAATATTAGACTTTTATTTTCGCAAACTTAATATAGTGTTTTGTATAATTTTTGTTAAAATAGAATTGTTTTTTGTAAAAGTTAAAGTCTTATATTAATATACAACTAAGAGAAACAAATTTAAAACTAAGATACTATCTAATTAATTAATTAATTTTTTTTAATACTTAATTCAACATCTCTAAGAGTCTATGCGAGAACTATATACTTTCACGATTTTTAGATTTGATCAGTTACGAACAAACAAGTAGCATTAGTGTCTATTTGCTTAATTATAATTGATTAGAATTTGCAATCGTTATTTCGTTTATAACAAGTTGTTATAACAATGTTGCATCTTTATCTTCTATATCGTAATATTCGTAATACAAAAAAAATCTTTAAACAAGAACTTTATAAATCTAAGAAGAGCTTAAACATCGTTAATAATATTGTTGCCTAAAATTAATACAATAATTTAATAATTAAAATTATGCGCATTGTCGCGACAATAAATTTGATCTTATTTAGCAATTGTCGTAAATTTGTAATATTAATTTCTTATTATATTTGTGTTCTTTTTTGTCGTTATCTAGAGTAAATTAACAAAATATGTTTAATTTTATGCATCTTTAATTGCAATCGCAAGTTCTTATCGTAATTTCAAGCATTTAATATTTGTATAAAAATTAATTAAAGTCGATTTTATTTGTTCTTAGTTATATTAGAAATATATTATATAATTTAAAATAATTAATATATAATTGTATATATTTATGCGTAATTCTAAATGCGAGCTTGCAATACTTTGCGTTGTTCTTATCTCTTAATTATCTTAATTGTTACTTTTTTCAAGTCTTATTCTAAATAAGCGTCTTTTTAATAACAAGTTTGCTTGATATTTGATTCGCGAGAAGTAGACGTTACTTGTGCGTCTTATTAGCGACTTTATTTGCAATCTTGTTATCTTTTATGTCTTTATATTTTGAAATTTAATAAAGTTTTAATATAATATTGCGACGTCGCATCGCATTATATGTTTTTTATATTTTTCTAAAATATGTTTAATTTAACGTTGATCTTATCTTTTTTATAATTTTTAATAAAATGTTACGCTAGTACTTTCGTAAGAGATATTAAAGAGAACTATGTTATTAAAGAGATTTGTAGACGTCTTTAAACAATGTAAGCAATCGTTTAATAACAAGGAAGTGCAACTTTGTCGTCGTAACAATAAGTAAAGACTTAAGATAAATTGAATACGATTCATAAAAGAGTTGCGTTCGAAAGCTATATACTTTTTTATTATTTAAGATTTAAGATATTTAAGATGTTTAAGACATTAATTATCTTGATTATCTTAATCTTGAATTCAAGATATTTAAGAATTAAGTCTTCTTAATTATTTTAATCTTGTTGATAAACCTTTTCTTTTTAATTATCTTGTAAAGAGCGATGTGCGACAAATAGTATTTATTAGCACGCGACTCGTAACACTATTTTTTCTCTTTAAGAGTTTTTGTCTCGAAATTATTTATTCTTTCTTGCTATGTTAATCAAGTTAATCACTAAACAACGTCGCAATTTCGTTGCTAATTGTTGCTATAAGCACGTTTTTTTTACAATGCGTTCTTGTTAAGTTTGCGTTTTATTTGACGTATCTTGCCAAGTAAATAAAAAATATCTCAAGTGTAAAAAGTGTTATTGAAGGAATCGAAAATGTGATTTAGCTTCTAATTATTAAAGAATAAATAAAGCTATCTAGAAGGCTAAAAAGCTAAATGATGACATAACAAAGTTGCGCCTAAGAATTGCGCGAAAGACGAAACAAAGAAAACACTAATTTCGTCGTTTAAAAGATATAAATGATGCGAAGTCGAAGAATATCTTGAAGATTAAAAACGATAAAAAAGAGATCGAATGTACTAAAGAGACGTTCGAAGTCTTGTTCGATATTGTTATCGATTCTTCGTTGTTCGCTCTTTTGTTCTTCAATGCTTTGTCAACTTTTATGAGTGATTTTGTCGCTAACGAAAGCGTCGTAGCTTGTCAAGACACTTCTTTAGATTCTTGAGTGACTCTTATGTGTTTTTGGAGATAGAATATTCTTTTCACTTAATAAGATATTTTTAATCTTTTTGTTATAGAATTTTCTTAACTTCATATTGTTTTTCTTTTTGTGAGTAAAAATAAAATGTGTTTTGTAAAGACGTAATTAAATTCGCTAATTTCAACAATAAGATATAAAATGCTAGAAATACTTTGGCGTCTTTAAATAAGTCGAGTTCGTAATTGATTAATTTCTTTGTTTTCTTAACGAGAAACGATTCAACTTTGATATGATTTAATTTTTTATTTTAGCTTTCTTGTCTTAAGATTTTTTGTAAAAAGATATATTTTATTTTTCTTCTTTAGTTGAGATGTCGTTTTTCGTTTTTCGTTCTAGTACTTGATTGATTTTTCTTGCATTCTTAAGATGTTATTATGTATCTTTTTTAGTGTTGCTATTCTTTTAATGATTGATTGAGTTAACAAATGCTTTCGCTCTTCTTCAAAGAGATTAAATTCTTTGTTATAATTAACGAAGAATAAAGTTATTTTAGTAATATTCGAAATCTTTGCATTTAGTGTTAATTAAGTCATAAATAAGAGTAATATCTAATTACTATAAGTATTGTTGACGTAGTGTCTTAAATATTGCTTTAGACTTTAATTTGTTCGTTTTATTTAATTATTCGTAATCGAATAATAGATAATGAACATTTTAAGTCTCGTTTCTAACATTGGTAGAAGCGTCTTTCAATAATTAGACGTGAAAAGCTTATCTTTATTATTAATTAGTTCTTTAAGTATATTATAATATCGTATAAGTTGATTCAATACAATGTATTCTAGTTGTTTTGCTATAAACTTTTCTTTGCATGCGATAATATATAAGTACTTAATAAGTTTATTAATTATTACTAGTATCGAATCATATTTATCTTTAATTGCTAAGTTCGTTAACTTGAGCAACTTAATAATAAAGTTTATTGTGACTTTATCTTATAACGATTCAAATAATTCTTAATATTGAATTTCGTCATAGTTCGCATATGTATTATGTTTGTTTTGCTAGCAACTAAAACATTGTTTAATATATGTCTCGATAACTTGTCTTATTTGAGAAAACTAACAATGTTAACGTAAAAGCTAAAGGATTTTAATTACTTTCGAATGCTTTTGTAGTAGTTTATCATAATATTTCTTTATACATTTGTCGATTTTGTTAAAAAATATTTGAAGTTTTTCTTTCTTTATTGAAAACTCTTTCTTGTTATTTCTAAGTATTCGTAAAGTAACATTTAGCTCGTATTTATTTGCTAATAATGATTCGTTCTTATTGATCTTAAGTATATTATAATTAAACGATTTCTTCGTTTCTATATAATTACTTCTTTTGTTAAGTGCATTTGCTTTGTCGTTGTCTTTATTTAACGTATATTGTATTTTAAACTTGTATTGTTTAAGTCGTTCTAATTATCGCATTTGTCTTTTGTTAAATTATTTAATAATAGTGAAGTGTAGAAGATTTTTGTGATTTGTAAGAATTGTAAGTTTTAATAATTTTTCGATGTATACTCTTTATGATTTTAGAGACGCTACAATAGCGAGTAGCTTCTTGTTGTAAATATTATAATTCTGTTCAATTAATAAAAGTTTTCTCAAGAAATATGTTATTAAATGTTATATATCTTTATGCTCTTAATTGAAGCATGCATCGATAGCTAAATTTAATGCGTCAATTTTAATTCTACTTAACAATCGTAAATCGTACATTTTTAGTATTGACTTTTTTAAGCATTTTAGCTTAAGATTCTAAAATGATTTCTGTTTTGTTAATTCTTATTTTTATAACGTTTTTTTCTTCGTAAGATTCGTCAATGATATTGCGTTAACAAAGTAGTTTTTGATAAATTTCTTGTTGTAATTTATGAAATCTAGAAAGAATTAAAAACTTTTTTAACGTTAATAGATGATTTTTATTCTTTAATTGCTCGTAATTTTTTAAAATTCATGCGTACTTCATGTCGTCTAACGACAAATTTAAGAAAATCAACTTCTTTTTAATAAAACTCGCATTTCTTTAGTTTAAGATGTAAATTTCTTCTTTTTAAACATTTTAGTACTTTAAAAATATAATTTATATGCTCTTTTAAAATATTTGAGTAAATTATGATGTTGTTCAAGTATATTATAACAAATCGATTTAGATATTGTCGTAATGCATTATTAATTATTTTTTGACACATTGTTAAGACGTTCGTAAGTTCGAACGACATTGTTATATATTTGTATAATTTATATCGTATGCAAAAAGCTATCTTTTACTTTTTCTTTGTTTTTATTTTAATCTAGTTATACGCTTCTTATAAATTTAGTTTAATAAAATACTTTACTTCAAACAATTAATCTTAAAGTTCGTTAATGTTAAATAATAAATATTAATTTTTTATCGTAATATTGTTTAGCTTTTGATAATTAACACATAGACGAAGAATTTCGTTCTTTTTAAATACAAAGAGAATCGAGTATCTTGCTTGTAATTAAGATTTTTTAATAAATTTTTTTTTTCGTTTTTTGCTAGATATTCGCGAAGTGTTTTTAACTTTTTTTCGAATAAAGTATATATAAGTTTAAACGTGAATTGCTTGCTTAATTCAAATTTAATCTCGTAATTTTACGATTAATGTTTAAATAAAATCTTAGTTGTTTTTTCTTTCTAGAATAGATGCTTTCAATTGTTGTATATTCGTAATATATGCTTTAGCAATTCTCTCGTTATACTAGATAGTTTAGAGTTCTTAGAAAATTCGCAATTTTTTCTACTTACTTTGACTTTGTGACTTAATTAATCTTTGTTAATGTTTATTAAGTTAAACTTTATTTAAATCGTTTTTTTACAAAAATGCAAATTCGTTACTTGCGATCAAGTTTCGACTTAATCTTTTATCTATTATTAAACACTATTGATGCGTAGATTAAATATGAATTGCGTGATCACATTGCGCGAATCTAAGTACTTATGTATTTTAATTGACTTTTAAGTTGTGCTACTTTAATTAAGACATTTCTAGAACAATATTATAAATAATTATTTCCACTATATTAAAGATTAGTTTCTCGTAGTGTTATTAAATAGCTATTGATAGTAATTTCGTTTCTTTGTTTACTCTTTTATTTCTTACGAGTAATAAGTTTTTATCTACAATTACTAGATTGTAAGCGTTAGACTTTTTTTGAGTAAAATATTCTTCTCTCTCTACAAGAGCTTTAATTATAAAATTACTTATTATATTAAAATTAATCATTGCTATAAGTTAACGATCGCTGATTTTTATTAATGTGATAAAATATTATGCGTACGTTGTTGAATTTAATTGCTATTGTTGGGCTAATATATTGCATTTCTTTAATATGCTCTTTATTAAAGAATTTGAACTTTTTCTTGCTCTTGTGCTATAATTTTTGCTTCAAACGTCTATCTACGCTAAGCTTTCTTTTGTTGCTAAATTGTTAATTTTAACTTTCTAGAAAATTAGTTAATTTCGTTTTTTTCTTTTAGATGAGTTTAGCATAAGTCATTATAGTAAGTTGTTTAATTAAAATCTACGTATAAGTCGTTTGCTTCTCTAATAATAGCATCTTCATACTTAAGTGTTGACATTCGTATATTTGTCTTAATGAGATTCAATTGTTTTGTAATAATGTCAAGTATGTTCTTTTTTATAATAACATTATTTTTTAGTTTCTTTTCGCATTCGTTTACGATCTTCGATAAGTTAACTAAAGTCTTAAAATAATTCGTAATGTTTTCTATGCATTCGTAAAAGTCTTTCTAGTTGTACTCTTTATTCGAGTTGATAATTAAGCTATAAAATTTAATAGTCTTCTAAAGTGCTTAATTAACTTTCTACGTAAATGCGAATGCCTTGTTTAATGATATTTTATCTAGAATTTTTTGTAATTAATTTAAGTTCTTTATCAAATAGTAATTGTCGTTTGATCTAGTTTTAAGAATGTTCGTCTTTGTGTCAATTTGCTTTCTAATGTTGTTTTAACTATTAAATATCTCTCTTAATATAACATTGATTTGTCGTTGATTTATTAAATTTCGTAATCGATAATCTCTTGCGAAGTGACTCGATTTGCCACATAAATAGCACGTTTTCTAGAATTTGTTATCTTGCTTTTCTCTAAAATTCTTCTCTTTACGTCATTGAATAAAATTTAATTTCATAGATGCAAGCTTACAATAGTTTAAGTTATTGTATTTCTAATTAGAACAAAATTCTTTCTAATAATATTTAATCGTTAATTTAAAAAAGATTCTCGCTCTTTCGTAAAATTAATCGTATCGTTTTTTCATAGCTTTTTCATATAGTTTGTCGTCGAAATCAATAACTACTTCAATGAGATCAAATATGTCGCTAATAAATTTGTTATCGCGCATAATTTCGTTCTTAAGATTGTTTTTAAGATTTTGTCGAAACATTGTTATGAGTGCAACATCGTTTTATTTGATAAAATTAACATACTTTTAAAATCTTGTTGCGTAGTCTATTGCAAAGATTCGTTAAATTAAATGTTAAATCATTCTTTTTGCGATTTGTTTCTTGTTAAATGTTTTAAAGATTCTTCGAAGCTCTTTTTTAAAGTTGTCGAAGTTCGTGAACATCGCACGAGAATTTTCGTCATAATTTTCTAGATATTTGCGTAAGTTCGACTTGAGCTAATGCTAGACTCTTTCTCTAAGAAATGTGAATGCGAAAATTGTCTTCTTGTTCGCTAGAACAAGATAAAAAATAAAATAAATATTTATTTGCATAAGTTAGTTCTTTAGATCAATTTGATCTTCATAATAGACGTCAAGCTTATTAATTCTTATTTTATCGTCTTTATTAATAAAGAGTTAACGTAATGCTATTGAGCTAATGCTTAAGATAGAGACGCGTTGATCTAATATAAACATTCTTAGAATGTTCAAAATGTTACGCTAGTACTTTCGTGAGAAATATTAGAGAGAATTATGTTATTAAAGAGATTTGTAGACGTCTTTAGGCAATGCAAGCAATCGCTTAATAACAAGAAAGTGCAATTTTATCGTCGTAACAATAAGTAAAGACTTAAGATAAATTAAATACGATTCATAAGAGAGTTGCGTTCGAAAGCTATATACTTTTTTATCATTTGAAATTCAAGATATTTAAGGTGTTTAAGGCATTAATTATCTTAATTACTTTGATTTTGAATTTAAGATGTTTAAGAATCAAGCCTTCTTAATTATCTTAATTCTATTGATAGATCTTCTCTTTCTAATTATCTTGTAAAGAGCGATGCGCAACGAATAGTATCTATTAGCACGCGACTCGTAACATAAAACTTAATTGTCGAAATATATTTTGTAAATTTGTTCTCGCAAGTTAATAAATATTTCGCAATACTTTGTTAATTTTTTAATTATTCTTGTAAGTTTCTTAAGTTTGTCGTAATATATAAGCGTTATCTCGATGTTTTTTAATCGCTTTTTTATTCTTTAATTTGCTTTTATTAAGACAATAATAATATCTTTATTGCGATTGCTTTTGTCGAAGTATGCTCTCTAGTATTATTTAAACTTGTTTGTGTCGTACTTTTTCTTAATTATTTTCTTGTTACATGCAATAACTATCTTAAAAGATTTTATTTATAAAATAATTATATAGAATTACTATCGCGATGTCGTCGTTAATTCGAATTCTATTCGCATTTATCTTCTCTTAAATTGCAAAAATGTTATTTTAAGTTTTAATTTTCGTTCTTTTTTTAACATTAAGTTGCTACGTATGCGTAGTATTGTTGCATCAATAATTTAAGAAATCGATTTCTTAATTTGAAGATGCTAAGAGAGTTCAAGTAGTTTAAAATTAGTCTTAAGAACGTTCAAAAAGCAACAAGATGCTTGCATTTGAAAAATCAAAAAAATCTTAACAAAAAATATAATTTTGATATTCGAAATGCGTACGAACTTTCGCAATATTTCGATTAGATCTTCGCTTATTACTCGCTTACACTATAGTAATTTATATAATAAAATCGAACGATTTGTAAGATTTCTACGCAAGAATAATGTGCAGATAGAAACATCTTCTATAATTGTGCAATTAATTGCGTGTAATTAATTGCGCGTAATTAATTGCGCAATAATTGCGTTCGTAAATTGCGTTTGCAAGTCTTAATAACGTGCGAGTAATGCTCTTAACATTGCACAAGTAATATATGTTTTAATTTATTTCTTAAATTTTAACTTTATTAATTCGAGATTAATTGAACTTACTAATGTAACTTTAGAACTAAAATATCGACACAACAATCTTAGAAGTCTCGAGTCGCTAATAGAATTTCTAGAGAATTATCTTGAATTGTCAATGTGCGTCTACTGTTTTGCTTAACTCTTGTACATTTATAATAATTATTAATTTCTATATTGACTTTTCGAAATATATATTAATAAAAGATACGTTAATTTCGACTTATAAGACTTTTATAAATGTTGTTTTATAAATATTTGTAATATGTTAAAGCGCGCAATTTTATATCGATCGCAATTTCGAAATAATTTCTTTTCTTAAATTTTTGATATTTTTAGACGTATATTATGCGATAACATTGTAAGCTATTATTGACTTCTTAATAACAATATATTTGCGCTTATTTATCTTTAACAAAATATTAAATATTGAACTTTTTATTATTAACGCGTTCTTGTGTCTAATTATTAGCTTAATTTTTATTTAACGCAAATAAATTCTTTATTTTAGCTTTAAATTTAATTGAACTCTTAATATTCTAATATTTAATTTAATAATTATCTTGTACTTTGTTAACGTTATATTGACGTTTATATTAAATCTCTTTGAAGTTCGCGAAAAATAATTTAATTTAAGCTTCTTTTTCGCGAACTTGAACTTGTAACTTCGTGCTTATTGCTCGCATTTATTATATATTTAACTTAACACTTTGCAATTATATTTAATCGATTTCTTATACGTTAATATGTTATCATTGTTTACGAAATTCGTAGCACTAAATCGCAATTTGATGTTATCGCATATCTTTAACAAATTTGCATTATAAAACAAATATAAAATCAAAAAGAAAAAAGAATTTTGCAATATATATATATTCGCATTGCGCTTCTTTATTGTGTAATTATCTATAATCAAGATAATACAACGTTTCTCTAGAAAATTCTCTACTTAATTAAGCAAACAAGTAGAAATTTGTCTCTTTTTTATATTGTAAAGCAATCGAATATGCGACACATTATCGAATACGTTTAATATATTAAGATTAAGTAGAGATGCAACTCTTTTCTTTTGATCGCTTTATATTGTGTAAATCTTTTTTATAATTAATTGTAATGTTGTGTCGATCGAACGTTATTTTCTAGCTCTTATTTGTGTGCTTAATAAACTATTGTGCGTCTTTACGACGTAACAAAGAAGTTTTAATATTATTAACTCTAGTATCTTATTTAATATATTTAATATCGCAATAAGTTTAAAGAATAACAATTTAAAGTACTTCTTTTTTCTTGATTTGCGTAACATTATTGTAATCGTCTTTTTAAAATAAAACGATTACACTTCTTTCTTAATGCATTTATTAAATAAGAATTTTACTTAAGATAAGATAATGCGAATTAATTGTCGCAATGTACAATTAATTACATTGTTAATTTCTAATATTTTGTTAAAAATTATCTTGTGTATTGCTCTTATTACTTTGCGCTTTAATATTATCTCGTTATCTTCTATAGAAATTAAATAAGAGAAATTGTTTAAACTATTTACTAAAATTGTAAACAAAAAAGAAAAATAAGATTAAAATATTATTTTAATCTTGTTCTTTGTTGTTGTTGTCATATTCGTATTAATTCGTAATAATAATATAGTAAACTTAATTAACGTTTTTGTTATCGCATTTTTAATTTACTTTATTATTTCGAAAAGACTTTTAATAATATTTTTTAAAGTTTTTATTTGTTTGCGAAACTTATCTTGTTTATGTCTTTTTAAAATCTTGTTCTTTTTGTCGCATGTTCGAAAGTATATTATTTACTTACTAGAAATGCAACATTGTTGACGTAATCTTTTAATTTCTTTGATTATTTTTGTGCACTTTGTTATTTACTTAAGTTTAATTCTCTTGTATAATCTTGCTTACAAAATAAAGTCTTCGATAGTCTTTTTTAAAATATCGAGTAACTTTGTTGTATATTTATTGATATTATCTCTTTTTATTAAATTGTTCAATATTGATTTAAGTAATAAATCTCTCAATATATTGTCGAACTTTTTGTGATATTAGCTCTTAATAATTAATGAACACGTTATTAGTATTAAGTTATTGTAGTAACGACTTGACATTGTGCAAAGTTTTTTTCTTAAAAATTCTCTTCTAAAATTCTTACAAATTAATGTCTCTATAAATTGCAATTTTATATATTACGTAATCTTGTCTTTAATACGTTAATGTAGCAACGTTTTGTTACACGTTTGTACACAATCTTACAATATTAATTTGTCTTAATCTTTATAAGCAATTGTTCGACAAATAATTAATTCAATACGTAATACAAAACAAAATTTGAAGATAAACAAAAAATAGACAACGTTTTAGCGTTTTTAAAGCGACAAAAATGCGAATAATTAACTTGTCTTCAATAGTATTACGAGAATTTATATTATATTATAAGAAGAAGTTTTGTAAAGTAACAACGCTACACAATTGTCGCAATTCGACGAAGATATTAATTACAAAAAGCTTTTAATTAAAGAGAAAATAAAGAGACATAAACTTTAAACGAAGCGAAAGCTTTGCATTGCTTAAACAAGAAACAATTTTTTTTAAAAATTGCTTTGTAAAAACAAGATTAAAGCGACAAGTTTACGTTGTTTACGCAAAGATTACTTCGATAACAAAATTAACAAATTAATATTAAAGAAACAACGTTTCGCTTATTTTATAAAATCGACTCAATTGAATTTTTACTACAAAAAGAACTTTAAAAAATAAAAAAATTAAACTTGAAGTACAAGAAATTTCTTCGAAATTAATAAAGATTAATTCTTAACAAAGAATTTAAAAATTTATTAAATTTAATGATATCTTCGCGATACATTAACGACGCAATAAAAAAATTATAAAAACAAATAAACAAATAAAACAAAAAAGTAAAACTAAAAACAATTCGCACAATATTCAATTAATTTTATTAAAAATTCGAAAAATTGTTGTTTAGTCTTCTCTCGCAAGTATAAGAAGATTAAGCAAAGTTAATTTTAAAGAATTAACAACTTCGTAATTTACATTAAAATATTAAAGATAAATCTTAACAAATATATTAAACATTAATAACGTAATTATTTTTTACATCGTTTAAGAAAAGATTTTCGTAAAAAAATTAATAACGTAACTTAAATTCTTGAGATAAGAAGCACTTTTATTGCGTTAACATAGCATATAAAGAGCGCTCTATTTTTTCGATTTAATATTAAGAACAAAATTTTAAATCGAAAATTGTTCTTAAGATTACGCAATAACTCTAAAGAAAGTTCGTATAATTATAGATTTAAAAAAATTATATTGACAACTAAGACTTGCGACGTCTTAACAACAAGAAATTGTTAAAAAAGTACAACAAAGCTTTTTTTGTATAATTTTAACAAAGTTAACTCAAATATGTAAGAGAAACGCATTTGCTATAATTGTAACAAAAAAGAACATATTTAAAGAAAATGTTCTAAATTTGTTAAAAACAATTCGCAAGTTAATGCAATTAATAACTTTTAAAAAAGTTTTGAAACAAACGTCTTTGAAGCGTTGTTATTACGTTTTTTTATCGAAGAGATTTTTAACAATTCGAAAAATTAAATAAGTTCGCAAGAATTGTAATTGCAATTGCAAGTTAAAAATACAAGACAAAGATTTTTTTTGCAAAGCTATTAATATTTGTTAACAAAAAATAACACAAATTAAAAAATCTTTTTAATAAAAACGTTTATATTAATTGTATTAATAAACGTCTAACGAAGACATAATATTTAAAGAAAATCGAATAACTCGCAATTGAAGCGAAAGCTTTTACAATTTAGAAGACTTGATTTATAAAATTCCATATCGCAAAAATCAAAATTTGCGACATTAAAAAACGAAAATATATATCGAAACAAACTTTCTATATATTCGATAAAATTGTATACAATATTACTGTTAATTTTCTTTAAATAATAAAAGCTAATTCTTATATCGATTAATATATATTGATTTGACACTATTAAGTTATAAAAGATATTATTGTCGTTAAGTTCTTAAAGAGTTTTTTGAAAGTTAAGAAATAGATTTTGATATTCGTTTTAATTTGTTGCGATTTTGACGTTAATAAAACGTCAATAGTGCGTATTATACTTAAGAACATTTAAAATTTCGACAATATTTTTGATTTAAAAAATGCATTTGTTCTTTCTAAGTACAAAGAAAAAAATTATAAGATTAATTTGCTTTTTGAAAAAAAATCATCTTATAACTTGTTATATATTTTGTTCGAACAAAAGTTAATTGTTTTACGTAATTATCTTTTAAAGAACTTAGCTTTAAGTAGAATTTGCGAATTAATTAATTAGATTAAAATATTAATGTTATTTGTATCAAAGAATAATAAAAGTCTAAAATTATATATTAATTATCGCGATTTTAATGCAATTACAATTAAGAATTGATGTTTTCTTTCTTTTATAAAGAAGACGCTAAATTGTCTAGTAAATGTTACGTACTTTAAGAAATTAAATTTGAAAAACGTTTATTATTAAATTCGAATTTATTAAGACAATAAGTAAAAGACGATCTTTCGAACACGATATAAATACTTCAAATACATAATAATGTTGTTTAAGCTAACAAACGCATTAACTATTTTTTAGATTTTAATCAACAAAGTTTTAAAAGATTTAATAATTTATTTTTACGTAATTTATTTTAATAACATTCTAATCTACTTTAAGATATAAGAAAGACATTAAGATTGCGTACGTTAAATATTTGATAAACTACACTTTTACAAGTTTTACGCAAAGCTATTTAAATGCTTTTTTATAATAATTTCGATTAAATTTTTAAAATGCATTATAAGCAATTATAATGTATTAAAAATTTACAACGAGTTAACTTTATTAAAACATAATTTTAGCTTATTACTTTATATAAGCTTTAAATGTTTCTAAATTTCGCAAATTTTTATCGACAATTTGTAAAATATTATACAAAAACTACTTAAACTTTGACGAAGCTTCTAAAGAGCAACAAACAAGATAAACAAAATAATTCTTTTGTATTTAATAAGAATGTTATTTTAATTTTTTGAAAACTTATTACGATCTTTACGCAAACGTCTATGCTAATTTACTTTAATTCAAAAAATTTCATTTGCGTTAAAACAAATGTTTCGAAATTTGCGATTGCGACAATTTTGTTACAATTAATTTATTTTATAAATAAAGTCGATTAGACGACGTAACATTCGATAATATTTTATTTAAAAAAGATAATTTTCGCGAAGATTTAATACAAGATTTATAATTAAAAGTTATTTATTATTGTTATTAATTTCAAGCAATATTGAAACTATTTAAAGAGTAGTTATTACTCAATTATTGTGTTAATAAATTACAATAATCTATAATATTTTATAAAGATAACGACGCTAAATTGTTGTTAATTTCGATAAACACTTTTATTGACAAAATATAACTTCGAAATCAAATATCGCATAGAAAAAACAAACTTCATTAACAAATTCTTTCGACGTCTTAATTACAAGAACAAATCAAATAATAAAAGTTATTTATTTACGTTTCAAAATAAGTTGAAAAATATTACTATTGTTGCTATTAAGATAACATTAATACTTACAAGAGATGTTTGTTAAACGCTAATATTACGCAATAAGAACGTATTCGAGATTCGAATATCGAAAATTAAAAAAAATTCAATATTAAGTTTCTTAATAAAAATGCTTTAAATAAAAAAATACAATTAATAAATTTGAAGAAGAAGAAGTTGTAAACACAACTTAAAGCGCGATAACTTAATAATTGCGTCGTAATAACGTTTGCATTGTATGCGACAAAAAAAACAATTTAAAAGCTCTCTTATCTTTTTACAAATATAGGTTTCGCGGAAACAAATCTCAAAATAAAAAAGTTACAAAAGAAAAACTTTATAGCGTTTAAAATTAAAAAGCAATTAATGTCGCAAATCTTAAATTAAGCTTGCGCGAAAAAAGATTAATTGATTTATAAAAAAATAATATTCTTCTTTTATGTTATTTTAGTTTTTGACAAGATATAACTAAAGAGCAAGTTGCTACGTTTTTACTATAATAATGTTTTAACAAAATATTTTAAAATTAAAAAGACACATACTTTTATAAGCAAAAAATTCTATTAATTAAAGATAATTGCGAATATTAATATATATATTAAAGATTGCGACGTTTGTTAATAAAATAAAACTTCGCATTATTATTTCTATAAAAAGTTAACGTTGCTCTCTATTCTTGTTTAATTATAAATTAAAATTTCGATAAACTTTATAACAAAGTTGTTTGTTAATTGTTGCAAAAATAATATGTTTAACGCAATTCTAATTATAATTAATTAATACTTCAAAATGTCTTTATACATTCTTGTTAAATTTATATAATTGACAAAAGATTTAATTGACACTTTATTCGAGATAATGTTGCTTGTTTATCTTGAAATTCGTGAAATTATTTTCGATTATAATTTATTCTTTACTAGTAACTATTAATTTGCGATATGTTATTGTATACGTATTAAACGAAAGCTAAATATCGCTTTCTATTCTTAAATTAATAAATAAATCGAAAAACAAAATTAAATATTAAAACATTATTTGTGTTATTATTGCAATTATAAACAAGACAACTAAGACTTGTTGCTAGCTTTAATTTAATATACTTATAATAACGCATTGTATACGTCAATTAAAATGTTGTTCTTTAAATTAATATTCGAATTTGTTGCATATTTTTGATTTAACTAAGACGACAAGAATTGTCTAAACGTTTTTATTGTTTAAGAGCAGATTTAATCTTTGTAAAATAAACGCAATTAATTAATGAATTGTTTATAAATTGCGCAACAAACGCAAACTCGAAATTACAATAAAAAGACTACTTCAAAAAGATATTAAGTTAATAACAAAATTATACTTTTTATCAAAAATCTTTAGACGTTTGTTTAAAGAAAAAGTTGTTTTACAAGTTTATAAAATTGTTCAAGATTAAAAGTATTGTTAACTCGCAAATATATTATCTACGTCTTTTCGTTAAATAACGTATTTATTTTGTCTTTTATATTTTATTATTAAAATTATATTATTGTAACTCAAATATTGTTGTCTTAAAAAACATAATATTAGTTGACAAAAATAAGAAGTAAAAAATAGAAAATATTTTTAATTATAAATCAAGATATAACAAATTGTAATATTTTGTTTAATAAGAAGAATTTTTATTATATAAAGATAGTTAAATATTAAGAAATTATTTCGCGAATGTAAAACGAAAGCTTAAGAAATACAATGCGCGTAAATTTTTCGAAAGATTAATTGCGAAAATTAAAAAATTAAAACTTCGTTTTTGCAAGAGAAATTTCGACGATAAAAAGTAAAATTTAATGTTGTTATATATACTTAAAATATAGCAATAACACAAATAATGCGTATAAATAATATTATAATTCTCTTAATAATTTAATTAAACATTAAGAGCTATAAAAATGCGACGTAAAGTGCACTCAAATTTGATTGCTTTTGCTATTTAATCTTCGTTAATAAAAAGTTCTCGTGTGCGTATTATTTAATGCAAGATTTAACATTTTATTTACGATTAACTATGCGTATCTTTCTTAATTAATTTTTCAATTGTTATTGCTTAATTGTTTTCGATAATATACAAACGTTGCGAAAGTAAATTATTAATAATAGGAATAAGAAACGCAATCTTTTAAAACGCAATTAATTTTATTGTCTTAAGCATAATAAAAGCATATCTTAAACAATAATCTTTCAAGTATAAATTTTACGTAAAGATTGCGAAAATATAATGTTTGCGAGAGAATATAAATAAGATTTGATCTTCTAATTGTTAGCTTTTATATTATCGAACAAGAAAGTTGCTTATCTTGAACATTCTTGTTTAATAACAAGTAATTTAACATAATTAAATCAAGTATGTAAACTATCGTAACAACTATAATATATAAGAGAAATCTTGTCTAGACATTTATGTCGCTCTTTTCTAGAAAAATCTAATTAATAGAAACGAGAACAATAATGTTGTTCTTAACAAAGTTATTAAATTACGCAAAATTTACGAATTCTTAAATTTGTCGTTTGTAGATTGATCGCGTCGAGTCGAGTCATCGAGTTCGAGCCAATTTCTTAGCTCGCCAAGACTTGATTTGAATCAAAAATCTTAGCTCAAGTATTTAAATTAAGTCAAAGAATAGATATGAAATACTTAGCGTATAACTCGACTTAACTCGCCAAGACTCGAAAAATTTAAATTATTTTTAAAAAAGTGCATTAATCAACTTAATCAAATTGATTAATTTAATTAATTTGTTTATAATATTATATAATAATGCATATAGATAATGCATTTGTACGTTATTTGTGCGTTATTATTTTTAAACTATTTTTAGTAATTTAAATAATGCGAATTTTTTTAAAAATAGAAAATCTTGGCATTTTAACGTCATTTTCGATTGTTTAACGAGTTAATTGAGTCAAATCAAGAAATCGTTGACTCGAGTCGATTTCGAGCTAGATCAAGAGATTGATATTAAGTATTTGGATTAAGCTAGAATGTTAATACCAAAATCTGGTCCAACGATTAGTCTAGTCGTTTGTAACAATATTGTCAAATATAAATTTATTGTTCTTGTTTAATTTCTTTAAGAAAAAAGTATTAAGATTTGCTTTGTAACGTATTACGTCGAGCATTTTTTACTAGATATTGCATAGATAATCTAGCTTAACATTAATGCTAGCTAAAAGATTCTCGTAAATCGAACGCAAAATCAATTTGTTTTTTCGTTGTTATGCGTACATAATAGTAAGATAGCGTTGTATTTGCGAAGCAAATATAATCTAATTAATCTTAGCATCATTTTTATCAAAAACTCGCATGCTAAACTATAATAAGATGTTAACTTACTTAATATATTAAATAATAATAAAAACATATTAACGAGTTAAATTAAATATAAAAGTATATAAACAACTAATAATCTTACGCTTTGAAGCGCAATATTTATAACAAATATTCTTTTATTTAATATATTGCATGTCGTTAGATCGCAAAGCAAACAAAAGTTAAAAATATATTTAATAATTAATACTTTTGTTAATGCAAACAAGACATCGCAAGTAACAAAAACGCAAAAGAAAAAAACGTTGCATTTGCGTAAAAACGAAAAAAACAAAAAGAGTTATTTCGATTAGTATTGCTATTTTTATTAATTCTATTTATAGTAAGATCTTGCTAAAGCATTGCTTACGTAATTGATTTGCTACTACAATAACAAAAAATCAATAAAAATTTATAATTATCTTTATCGAAAAGAAGTTATAACACGTTAAAATAATTAGTGTGATCGTTGGATCAAGTTTCAACCCAACTGGGTTAGCTCGCCCAACCCTAACCCTAGGATCAGGCAAATTTCCTAGCCTAATAGGGTGAGACGAGCGAAGAATGCGCGTCGAGTGTTTAATTCGACTTATTCGATCACGTGACGTTACGTGACGCGCTAATCATATGTGATTAGCGTGAACACTACATTAGCCTAATAAGGCTAGCTTGAATCCTGCGCTAGCTTAATCGAGTTAGCGCATAGATAAGATAAGATAAGATAAGATAAGATAAGATAAGATAAGCGAATGCTAACGCGACGAAATTAGCTTAGATTCTTGACATTGGCCCAACAAAACCCAACCCTAGGGTCGAGTCCGCGCCTTAACCCTGGCCCAACCCTACGAGGCCCAAGAGAGTGGGTCGAGTTAAGAAAAAAGTGTTCGACTTGACCCAACAATTACACTAAAAATAATTAGAAAAACTTACATTAATGCGAGATTTATGCGTAGCATTATCGTTAACATTAAAACGATTTAAAGAACGTTGCATTTATCTATTAATTATAAATCGAAAAATAATATAAGAGAAAAGAAATTATAATAATGCTATTAATAAATATTATTTGCGAATCAATTGCGCTAACTCGATTAAATCGAACAAGAAAAATTGAGATAATTTACTCAAATAATAAGTTAAACTAAACTTAGAATTTATAAGATTCAAATAAATTGTAACATATTATTGTCGAATATTTGTTGCGATAACAACGCAACAATATAGCGATTAAAAATGTATTTATACTTTAAAACAAAAAAACAAAAGATTTCTATATTTGTTAATTTAAAGTTAATACACAATAAGACGCTTAAAACGAGCAACATAGAGTCTCGCAATAATACACGAGAAGAATTATTGTCGCTTTTTAATTCTCTCTCGAATGTCTAAGAAAAATAAAGAAAGAAATTAAAAATTTCTTTTATAGACGTCTTGCGATTTTAACAAGAAAATATATAAATTAGAAAAAAGTTCTAAAGAGAACTCGATAAAAGATCAAAGAAATCGCGTAAACAAGACGTCATTATAACACATTATTCTAAGAATTAGAATTCAAAAGAAAGAGACAATTGTAATGCTAGCTCTTAATAATTAACGAACACGTTATTAATATCAAGTTATTGTAGTAACGATCTAACATCGTACAAAGTTTTTTTCTTAAGAATTCTCTTCTAGAATTTTTACGAATTAATGTCTTTATAAATTGCAATTCTACATACTATCTAGTCTTGTCTTTAATATATTGATATAGCGACGTCTTGTTACAAGTTCGTAAATAGTCTTACACTTTTCTAAATTCATAGCTTTTTAATTTTGTTTAAGACGATGTTAAGACTTTTCTTGCGTTCAAAGATTTAATATCGTTTTTATTAAAAGATAATTAAATAAATTTTTTATTTTCTTGTTTATATTGCAATATATTAATCGATTTGCTATTTCTTTTGTAATAAACAATAAGTCGATCGTAATTTAAGCGTCTTAATAATCTCTTATTATAATTTCTTAAGAAAGAGTTAATATTGCGTCGATTGCGCATATTATATTTAACAAATTCTTCGAAAACAAATGTTGTCTAAAATAGAAAGAACTTGTTTAAAAGAAATAATGCAAATTAAAATCTTTTACAATAACACTTTTGGCTAGCATGCGCAAAGTTAATTTTATTGCTAAAAGATTATTTTTGTCGATTATCTCGTTATAATTATTTGAGAATAAATTGTAAATATTATAAATGTTAACAAGATTATATTTCGTGATGTTATTATTAAGACATAGTTATAACATTATTGTTTTTATATTTTTAAAATGTTATATACTATATTAATTATTACTATTAATGCGTTTGTTAATGTAGAAATATGTTTTCTTGTTATTATTTACAAGCATAAAGTTTACGTGTTTCGAGTTATATACTTTTGTCTTAACGTAATATCGTTACAACTCTTATATTATTAATATACTATAATTTTGTATCTTATTTTCTTGAAGCAATGCAATTATCATTTTACTTCTTGATTTGTAAACATTATACTATAATGTTCTAAACTTGTTTTGTATTTTTATTAAAGCTACTTTGTATAATTTTTAATATTAATATTTATTAGATTTTGTATCTCTTGCGTAAAAGATATATTTTATAACAATATTATTGTTATTTTGTCGTTATTTTGTTTTACTAGAGTAAATTGATTACTTAATAATTTGTTAGAATGTTTTTTCTTAATTAATTGTTAAATTACGCTCTTTCTTGTTGTTACAAGAGTATTTTGCATACAACTTGTTTATATCGAACAATCAATTATCGTTGTCTTGCGTTTTATCTTTTTCTTTAACGTCTAATTAAACGTTGTTGCGCTTTTAAGAATTATTAAAATAATTGTTATTTTGTTTGCTTCTATTGTCTTGATAACGTAATATAGTAACTTTATCTTTGTTATTTTATTTGTTTTTAGTTTTTAGTCTTATCTTTTAAAGCACTTGAAATCGAATGCTTTGTAAGCATTTTTGTAAACGTCGTACTTTTATTTTGATAAATTTAATTAATGCGAGCATTAATCGAAGCAATAATCTCGCACATAATAAGCGCATTGTTGCTCGTTCTTGCATTCGTATATTAAGTAATTATATTTTTAATACTTTATGCATTGCTTTATTTTGCAATTTGTATTATAGTATTTTGCTATCTTAATATTCGACTTATAAATTACGTTAAATTAAATTAACTTGTTTGTTGTCTTTGCGCAATCTACTTATATTACAATAAAGACATATTTCTTCTTGTCGTTTTTTCTTGTAAATTAAGTTATTTTATTAATTTTTAATTTCTAATATATATTTTGCATAATTTTTTTATTGTTTTTGCTTTCTTTTTCTTTATATTTTTGAGCATACTTTTTACTTTAATATTATATATTATTATTTTTGCACATTTACGATACAAAATTGTTGCGATAAATATGTTTATAATTTAGAAATTACTTAATTTTGAATTTTTTTTATTGCATTTATTATTAACTTTAAAGATTTTTTTTTAAAACATCTTATTTCTTGTATATATTTTTGCGCACTTAATATGTTAACGATATTTAAATTGCGCATTAATGCAATTATTTTTGTTGCACTTATCTTGTGTACTTTTTTTATCTTTATCTTTTTTTTAATTTACGTTATTAACTTTATCTCTTCGATTAATTGTTGCTTCGAAAATACTTATTTGATGTTTATTTTAATTATTGTTTGTGCAATTAATAACAAGCTTTGTATTATGTTCGTTTATGTGCTTGCATTTTGTGTATTTTTCTTAACTCTTTTTACTTTTTTTAATCGATTTGTCGTCTTTTTCAATCTCTTTAATACAAAAATTATGTCGATTTGTTTATTCTTTGCGAAGAGTTCGTTAAATTTACGTGTAAACTTCTTGATAAAAATGCATTACTTAATTAAATTGTTATCGAAATTATTTTAAATACGTTTTTTTTCTTAAATTTATAGAGCTTCTTGATTTTTATTATTTTCGCGATAATCTTTGTCGCGATTTGTGATAAGTCGCGTTGAGACATATTAAGAGCGTCTTAATTACTTGTTAATATTGCGTTGATTACGTATATTTAATTCTAACAATCGAAATAAATCCTAAGTGTTATTGCTAGTAAAGTCTTCTCTCTCGTCTCTTCTCGTATAATAAGATAGTATAATATTGATTTTCGCAAACTTTCTATTTCTATTTAAATTAAATATTAAACTATTACTTTTGTAAACTTAATATAGTATTTTCCATAATTATTGCAAAAATAGAACTAATTTTTGCGAAAGTAAAGATTACTTATTAAGAAACAACTTAAAAAACTAAATTTAAAAACTAAATTTGCGTTTAATTAATAAAAATTAAACCTTTATTTTTGTAGACTTAATATAATGTTTTGCATAATTTTGTTAAAAATACAAATATTTCTTAAGAAAGTTAATATCTATTATTAAGAAAGAAGCTACAAAAACAAATTTAAAATTAGATTTTTATTTATACAAATAAATATTAGACTTTTGATTTCGCAAATTAAATATTTGATTTCGCACGTATTTTTCGAAAAGAGAATTATTTTTTGCGAAATTAAATATCTTTATCTTAACAAGAAGCAATAAAAACAAGTTTGTAATTTTTGTTTCTAAATATTTTACTAAATACTGGACGTTTAATTTCGCAAATTGAATATTTAGTTTCGTATATATTTTACAAAAGTAAAACTATTTTTGCAAAACTAAATATTTGTATTTAATAAAGAAATAAGAAAATTAAATTTAGATTTCTAAACTTATATTCAACTAGTTAGATATTAAACTTTTGCTTTTGCAAATTTATATTCTATTTCGTATATTTCTTGCAAAAATAGAAATATTTTTTGCGAAAATTAAAGTCTAATATTAAGAGATTAACAAACTATTTAAATCTAGAAATCTAATTTAAATTTATTGATAGTTGATATTAGACTTTTGCTTTCGCAAATTAAACAATATGTTTTGCATATCTCTTACAAAAATAAGACTTTTTCTTGCGAAAGTAAAAGTCTTCTACTAGTAAAGAAATATACAATATAGATATAGAAAATAAACTTTTAATTATTTGATTTAATATTAGACTTTTTCTTTTGCAAATTCAATATTATATTTTGTATAATTCTTGCGAAAATAGAAGATTTTTTAATTTTAATTAATAAATTTGTACCTATAGACTCTATAAACTTATTTTGTCTTTATTTTTTTTTGTTAATATTAATTTCTATATTATATTTCGATCAAAAGAGCTAATCTATCGACAATTAAAAAGATTAAATACTATTATCTAAATTTTCATCTATAGTAAATAAATATTAAAAAAATTGCACATTATAAAAAATTAAAATTCTATAAAGATTCAAGATTAAATTAGACTTAATTTAATTAAATTAGACAATATAGAATATAAAATATATATTATATAAGCTCGAGCTAAGACAAGCGTTATTAAAAACAAGAAAGCAAATAGATTAACAAAAAAAGTAGCAAAAGTAACAAAATTAATATCTATAAACTTTATAATTACAATTTCGCATCTTAAAAAACAAATAAATAAAAATAGAAAAAAAGATTAATTAGCAAAATAGCAAAAAATAAAAAAAAATATATTAAATATATTTTATAGTTATTAAATATTAATAGACTAATCGTTGGGTCAAGTTTCGATATCAACATTCTAGCTTAATCTAAATACTTGATATCAATCTCTTGACTTAACTCGAAATCGACTTGGATTAACGATTTTTTGACTTGACCCAATCGACTCGCCAAGCAATCGAAAATGACGTCAAAATGCCAAGATTTTCTATTTTTAAAAAAATTCGCATTATTTGAATTACTAAAAATAGTTTAAAAATAATAACGCACAAATAACGTACAAATGCATTATCTAAATGCATTACTATATAACATTATAAACAAATTAATTAAATTAATCAATTTGATTAAGTTGATTAATGCACTTTTTTAAAAATAATCTAAGTTTTTCGAGTCTTAACGAGTTGAACCAAGTTATACGCTAAGTACTTTATATCTACCCTTTGATTTGACCCAAATACTTGGATCAAGATTTCTAACTTGAATCGAGTCTTGGCGAGCCAAGAATTTAACTCGAACTCGATGACTTAACTCGACGCGACTAGTCTAAATATTAATAAAATAAAAACGAAATCTTTAGTAAAACAAATAATAAATTTATATTTGCAAATTTTATGCAAGTAAAGTTAGAACACAAATATTTTTGCTAATATTTAATTAAATAAGAAAAAGTAAATAGCTCTAAATATACAAGTTTATATAGAGAAACGCAAATACTAGAATATATAATATTAGATTGCAAATACATTCGCGTTTCGAGAGACAAATCGAGCTAATAAAGATCAAGATATTTATTAGATTCTATAAATCTTATAGATCTATCTATTCTACATACTTAAATTAGTATTGTCGAGACAAAATTTGCTCGAAAAACTCGTTTTGTTTTCTTAAAGTTCGACAAAGTTGCGAAATCTTTATCAAGTTAAACTACGTCTTGACGCGTAAAGTTTTGATATTCGCAATACGTACAAACGTTTGCAATTGTTTGCTAGTTGCATAATTGCGTTAAATCTTTATGTTTTTTGCTTTAAATATTAGATTTTGTTGATTCGAATAAACTTTACTTTTGAGACAAATTTAATAAATTAAGAGAATATGTGTGCATCTTACGTAGACAAATTATAATTGCTATATAAGATAGACGCATTTACGAACGCAATATTAAGAAATGTTAAGATTGTCTCTCGCAATGCTTGACTTGAATCTTTAGATTCTCGCAAATAATGCAAGATTTACGAGCTCTAATCTTAATCTCGCACAAAGCTCAAATATTAGCAACAAAAAATTGCGACTTTTGTTATAATAACTTTAAATACATCTAGAACTAAAGTTAGAATTTATCAAATACGAATGTAATATTATAATAAATAAAATTTAATAAAAAGAATATTAAAAGTTAAAGTTTTAACTATAAAAATTCTATTTTGATCTTAAAAAGAGTTAGCTTGTACTTTAAATTAACTAAAAAAGTCTAAAGTAACAATAAGAAAATAAATTTTTAAAAATAACAAAAAAGCTTAAGAAAAAATAAAAGAATTAAAGAGTTTTTTAAAGTTTTTTAAATTTTGAACTAACAAGTACTAGAATCGATTAATATACTATATATATTAATAGTAAAGAAATAAATAAAATTATATAATTTTCTCGATTAATATATATAAATTATAGAGTATTATAGTTTAGAATTACATGCATTTAATATAAAACAAAAACTAAAAAAAATTAAATATTGAACTCTTACTTTCGCAAACTTAATATTCTATTTCACATATTTTTTCCAAAAATAAAAGTATTTTTTGCGAAAGTTAAAGTCTTTTATTAAGAAATAAATAAAATAATAAAACTTAAATTTCTAAGCTTTTGTTTAATTAGTTAGATATTAAATTTTTGTTTTCGTAAATTTAACATTCTATATTCTATATTTTTTGCAAAATTATAACTTTTTCTTGCAAAAGTTAAAGTCTATTATTAAGAAATAACTAAGAGAACTAAGTTTAGAAGTTGATTTTTTACTTATTTTATTAATTATATATTAAACGTTTGCTTTTGCAAACTTAATAAAATATTCTATATATTTCTTGTAAAAATTGAATTATTTTTTGCGAAAGTTAGAGTCTTTTATTAAGATATAACTAGATAGATTAGATTTAAGAAATAAATTTTTCTTTAATTTGTTAAATATTGGTCTTTTGCTTTTGCAAATTTAATATTCTATTTCGTTTATTTTTTGCGAAAATAGAGTTATTTTTAGCGAAAGTTAAACTCTTTTATTAGTAAAGTAATATTAAATTTAAATTTAAAAAATAAACTTTTGTCTAATTAATTAAATATTAGACTTCTACTTTCGCAAGAATAATGTAGTGCTTTGTATATCTTCTGCAAAAATAAAACTTATTCTTGCAAAAGTTAAAGTCTATAATATAAAAACAACTAAGAAAAAAAAGTTAAAAACTAGATCTTTGTCTACTTAATTAATTATTAGACTTTTACTTTCGCAAATCTACTATAGTATTTTATATAACTTTTGCAAAATTAAAACTATTTTTTGCGAAAGTTCAAATCTTTTATTAGTAAATGATATAAATTATGAATTAAGGATCTATCTAGTTATGTGATCCCAATTATGACGACAAGCGCGACTCAATCAACTATATAGTTATCGTTAATAGCTTTAATAAAAGATTATTCTTCTTTTATATTACTTAGTTCTTGTCAAATGATAGCTTCAACAAGTTACGATTCTAGTTTTATAAACATTATTCTATCACGTTTATGAAGCATTACAATTCTTTTATAATTATGATCTTGTAAAGAATCAATTAACTAACTAATTAAGTGCGTCGTTATTAAGAGTTTTGCTCGTTATCGTTGTGATAATATCTTAACAAGCTAGCTTCGTCGATAGAATTTATTATTTTACTTATTCGTAAAACTTGAAAGTTCTACAATTATATTACGACTACAATGTTAATCTATTTTATCGACGAGTTTTGTACAATAGTCTTTAGTATTGTCTCTAGTACTTCAAGATCTCATATTGTAAAACGATTTACTATTTAAACTACAACAAAAGTTATTTTACTTAAATCGTTTAGCTATTTAAAGCATTGAGCAATTAATAAATTTGTCTTCAATTTAGTTTGTCGAATGTTTTATCAAGTCATTGCGAAGTATCGAAGCACAAAATACTTTAAATTCTATATACGTGATAGATTTAATCGTTAGCAACTACTATTTAATTTCTTATTATTGTTATTCGTTAATCACTATTTCACTAAGAAGTTATCACTTAAGTACAAGAATATTGCTATTGAAGCAAGTGCTTTTGTTACAAGAGCATCGAAATTAAATCGATTTCGAAATCGTTAATTTCTTAATTTTGACAACTTCGCTTTGTTATTAAATCTTAATAATATTACATCGTTGCTAAAATCTTTAATTATTATTATTCGAAACACATTTGTCACATTTGTAGAAAAGATTATCTACGATAAATTAATAAAACTAGCTATGGCGAACAATGTTGATCTCGCAATTTAAGTAACAATTAATGTTGTTATAGCTCAAGTAACAACTTAGTTCATCAATCAAATTTAATAAATTCAAGATGTTTAAAATTCTTAAAGTTTATTAAGATCACAAGAATTACTTGATTAAAATAATGTTAACAACAATACGTTTAACGAGTTATCTAAATAAAATGTTGTTAAGCTTGACTTCTTCGATCTTAATTATAATGACAAAATTGTAATTATTAAGAAAACTATGAAACATATTTTCAAAAACACTTATTTTCGTGACGTATATCTCTTTATTGAACGTGTTAAGAACGTTGTCACAATTAAGAATGTGAAATTGATTCGCAAAAATCTATAAACATGTTTGCGAAACACGACACTAATATAATAAATCGAAAAGCTCTTAAAAAATAAGAAACGAATGACGCAATTAATTATTGAAGTTGTTAATAATTAGATTAAGAAATGAACGCGATTGTTGCATAATTGTTTTAAGAAATCGTTTAACATAGCTTTGAAATTAATAATTAAGAAAAAATATATTCTTTGCGACGTTGTTAGTCGTAAAGAATCTCGCGAATACGCTTAGAAAATTGTACGTCTTGTTAAGAACGTCAATTTAGACTTATTACAAAATTAGTTCGATGCAATTTACAATAATATCGACTTGACGTTGCGAAAGAGTAATATTAAACGTTCTAAAATAAAACAAGATGCTATTTTAAACAATATAATGAAGAATCTAAATAAGACGAAGCATAATTAATGAAACTATAATAGCAAAGCTCTTCGTAATTAAACGTCAAACAATTGCCTTGTTTAAATCGCTAATTTATCTAATAATTGAGACATTAATTGTGACAATCGAAGTATTCTATCTTTTAATTAGTATGCTTTAATTAGTTCTTAGATCGTAATTCGCGATTGCAAAAGTTTAATTTTAATCGACCTTATTTAAGCAATTAATTTTTTTATTAATTTTTTCTTTCTTTTAATCTTGATTTCAACAAAATGATGCTTACAATAATTAGTATTTTTAGCAACGACAAAATTATTAATTTAACTAAAGTAATTAAAATTATTATGATTAACAATTAACTTAAGATCAAAGATATAGTTAAAGTTAAGACCAAAATCAATTTTTAAACAATTAATAACTATTATTATCTTAATCGTAATTGCAAATCATAACTAAGTAAACAAACGTCAAAAAATCAAATTTAAGTCGTCAATTCTTAAGATTTTTTAATAATGTTTATTATCTTAACTCTTAACGAACGTATTAAGCAAACGTTATCAAAAATATCAAAACTTTAATCATTGACAAAAATAAAAATACTACGAAATAAAACTATCGTTAAGAGTTATATTACAATAATTAGAACAATACGAAGCAAAAATCTAATTATAATAATAAATACTACTATAGCAATTAAAATGTTAACTTCGTTACAATAGCATTCGAATCATTACGAAAACATTAATGCATTACTTGTTACGCAAGTTTCATTTTATGTAATCTTTTATTTAAGCATCTTTGTAATAAATGCTAGAGATTAATAGTTTTAATTTAACTTGCTAAGACTATGAAAGCACACAACGCATTCGCAATAACATTATTTTTCATTAAGACAACATCTTTCATAATAACATTCAAAATCGTTCTTAACTAATTTAGAAAACAAGTTGATTATACGTTTTAAAATTGATATTACGCAATCGTTATGCTTTGATTAAAAGCAACGAAAAATAACGCAATTAAAAAACGCGCTTCGAAGAATTATTTAGAGAACATAAAAAAAGAGAAAGATTATCTTAATAGTAAATGTCTTGTAACATTTAAAAATAAAGTTTTCGTTCAAAAACAACTAGATAATATAAAGATATATTAATTAATCTTATCTCTACTAATTTGCGATATAAAAAAAAAAATAGATTTCGAAGTACGTTTTAGTATACGTTTGCATTAATGAAATGAATCTTTATAATAATGTAGCTATAATACGCTTTATAATTAAAATACATCTTGTGAACGATTTAAAGACAAACGTGTTTCTCGCAATTAATGTGTTTGCTCTTTAAAAAATAATGTTAAACTTTAAACATTATGAAGTATCTATTAATGCTTGCGACATTATTGCTTTTATTAATTTTGTTACTTGACAAAATGCAAATGTTAAGCGAATTATTCGAACACATAAGACTTTCACAATACAATTACACATTACAATTAAGATTTTCATTATTTATTATAATGACTTACTAGATCGTAACTTTTTATTCGAATCGCAATGTGTTACTTATTTAGATCAAAATAAAGAAGTTTTCGCACACATTATAAATGCGTCGTTGTTCTTTATTTAAATACATAACGTTATCGCTAGCATCGTAGTGTTCTCGCGAAGAGCAAAGCTAGAAATCGTAATTAAATACAATTAATAAAAGTGTTTTCTAGCGACGTCTAATGAAGCATTTATGATCGCATATAAGTAAATGTTAGCGCATTCTATAAATTAAACATGAAAGAAACAATTTTAAAAGATTAAATTAACAAAGATTATCGCTATTATAGCAATTTTATACGCGATTTTAACAAACGATTCTAAAAACATTTATAACAAGAATTTTGTTATCGCAACACAAAGTATTTCTATTATAGATTTTGCTTTAGAATATATTTGCAACAACGACGTTACAATCTATGATAAATTAAGTACGTTTATTGTTATTTAAGTAATAATTATTAATTACGAAGATTTTTTCGTTAATGCTAGCATCACAATCGATATATTAAAAGAGAAATAAATGTTTATTAATTTAAAGAACGATGCAATGTTCAAATTCTTCAAAATCTATTCATTAAATTACAAGAATTGCAAGATAATTAACGCAACATTTAATAAATTACATAAGCAAAATAAGATGCACTTTATTACTTAATCTACGCATTTTAGCTATTTTGTCTTTGTAATATAACGAGATCTTTTTAGTAGTTTTGATCGTAAAGATCGTACTATTATAAACATTTAAAATCTTAATAATATTATTAAAAACAACACATATTCTTTATTATTATAAATTGATATTATCGTAATAGTTGCGAGATATTTCTACATCTTTACGATTAATATAATAGAATAATTCCATTAATTTAACGTTAAACGTATTGATTGAAACAAGTTTATTATTGTTAATTATTGCAATTAGAAAAAGTTAAACGTGACTTTTATAAATTACAAGAAATTATTATTTTATATGCAACGATAAACTAATAAATTGCTTCGTTTTTACAAAGAATTTACACGTATTTACGTAGATAACATTATTATTTTTTCGCGTACTTTTAAAGAACATCTACAATATTTTATTACGATTTTTTAATTATTTTGCGAAAAGCGCGTTAGTCTAGCTTTCTTCAAGTTATTTTTAGAATATTTATTAATTTTTTTACTTAATTAATGCGTTAATAATCTAGATATGTTTACATTAAAAAAGAAAATCGTCGCAATAATCTCATTGCAATTTTTTTACAATTTGAAGAATTTTAAGTTGTTTTTAGAATTTACTAGATATTTTAAATCATTAATATTAAAATACGTTTAACAAACATTATTATTATAGAAGCGCAAAATCACGTTAACGCGTAATATTACGATTAAGAGTTTGTTACGAAAACGTAAAACGCTAAAAATCTATTTATATAAATTAATCTTAAAGAAAAGACAAACGTTTTAAAGTTTGTAGATTGCTTTTAGCACATTTACGTTTCTTATACATTACAATTGTTATTGTTGTTTTTACGTGAATTTTAATGCGTCAAAGTAATAAGAGTTCGTCGTCATTGTATATTACGTTCTTAACAATTCTTTTAACGATGTCTTATATTTACGAATTACGATTTAATCGATTATGTTTCTTAGCAAATGTCTTAACGATATTAAAAAAATTATTAATTGACGAAGTTAAAGATTGTTAACATTGTATAAACGATAAAAAAGATTAAATATATGATGAAATTAATTAAAATATTATCGATTATCATTTATATAAATTATTTCGTCGTCGTTTCTATATTACGTTAAACAACTTTTATTACGTTTAATATAAATAAACTTAATCTACGATTAATAAACGTCTCTTAATATTTGTTCAATTTTAATCTCTTAATACGTCATAAAGTTAAAAAAACAAATATTGTATTAAATGCGTTGTTGCGTCTTTAAATCGATGTAACAATTACGAAGAAGCTTAAGATTTTAAAGTTATTATACGAACACTTTATACAACTCTATTATAATGACGTTATAAAAGCATTGTTCTCTCTATTAAAATAGACGATCGTTTATCACATCACTCTAATTAAGATGTCTAATAAATTTAAAAATAAACTTAAAAAGATTTACTCTAAGAATTATTATTAAAACAAGATTCTTAATCTATTAAAGCAAGACTCTATTACAAAAAACATTTCGAAAAAAGAGCGTAAAACAAGATTCGAAATACGTTTCCATTATTGTAACGATTTTATCTACTTTATTATTAAAAAGAGTCGCGAACGTCTTTGTGTCTTGCAAACGTTAAAACAAGAGATTTTCTAACTAGCATATAATTAAATTTATTATAAAGACTTTTATAGAATCTATAATCGCATAGCATTATTAATATATATACGTCAATTAAGCAAACGACTTAGAATTTACATTGTTTACTATTTTAACTATTAGATTAATTAAATTAAACGACATTCTACATACGATAAACTAAATTTTATAATAACGTTTATAATATCTTTTTATATTGTTATTATAAACTAAATCGTTGCGTTGTTTTTCATAATCGCAAATTACAACACTCTATTTACTATTATTTATAAATTCACAAAACAAATACTTCTTATCTTTGATTTTAATACGTAAGACGTCGCAAAATGAACTAAAATAATTATTACATTTTTAATAGATTACGATTAAGATATATTACGATCAATCGTTAGTAATAGAGACATTCGATTTATGTTTAAGTTTTAGACTACAATTTTTAGTTGTATAAAAATCTTTATACTTACTTCTATCGTCTATTATTCTTAGATAAACAATCAATTAAAGCGCACTAATTGAATTATAGAGATTGCGCTTAGATTTTATCTTGTCGCTTATCTTAAAAATGATTAAAGTAAAATGCTATTTTATTTACAAATAAAGTCAAACAATGTTATGCAATTCTTTATTGACTTTGCATCGAACAAACTAGCTTATAAGTTCAAAATCAACGACGTAATCGAATTGTTTGCTAATCTTTTATTGAAGCAATATAATTGCGTAAAATTTATTAAACGAAAGAACGTCGAAGCAATTATAACTTTCGTTAGTGTTGTTAGCAAAACTTATTACAATTAATCTTATTATTTCATAAAAATTAACTTAGAATTTATGATCTATCTACGACTTTATTAAGATTACATCATTCTTAATTTCTTTAACAAGAAGCTTTCAAATTAACGAATTAAATTTTTTAAAATAATTGAAGTCGTTAATAAACAAGTTTATCGACTCGAATTACTATTTGTTATGAGAATTCATCTTGTAATCTTTATAGCGCAATTGAAATTTGCGACTTTAGAACAAGATTTTTATCACAAGCATTTTATCGTTGATTTATTATTCGTAATAAACGCTCACGCGAAGTCTAATGCTTTCTTTTATAAAATTAAGAGACTAATTGACAAACGAGTTACACGAGACAAGCTTTACTATCTAGTTAAGTGAAAGAGTTATAATTATTAACATAACGTCTAGTATTTAATTAATAATCTTAGCGATGCTATTGATTTTATTGTTAACTACGAAGCAATAATTCTTCGATTGATTCGTCATGTTGTAAGAGCTATAGATACAATGATATCGCGACGTATTTTTATTAGAGTATCGCAATATCTTATGCGAACAACTTATTAATTAAACACATCTTAGTCTTCTATGCAAGTACGATCTAGTATTGAAGTGCAAATATTAAGAACATCAACTTTATTATTATAAGCATCAAGGTTTTTGATGTTAACGCTATCACTAGTGTCGTCGTCGCAATTCGATGTACGACGTCAATCTTTTTGTTAAACACGTCGACGATTGTTATGATCGAAATAAACAAAAGCTTTGAGATACTATTTTTATGACTATTTGCTTGTATGTATCGCATCAAGAACGACGCTTTTTATTGTTTTGATAACATCTATTATGAAATATGAATTAAGAGTCTACCTAGTTATGTGATCTCAATTATGACGACAGGTGCGACTCAATCAACTATATAGTTATCGTTGATAGCTTCAATAAAAGATCATTCTTCTTTCATATCACTTAGTTCTTGCTAGTAAAGAAATAATCGAAATAAAGTTAGAAAGTAAATATTAAATTGTTATATCAAATAATAGACTCTTTTTTTCGCAAATTTTAATATTATAGTTTATATATTTCTTGCAAAAATACAAATATTTTTTACGAAAGTTAAACTCTTCTTTTAGTAAAGAATCAACAAAAGCAATTTCTATAAATAACTTTTTAATTGATTACTTAAATATTAGATTTTTGCTTTCGCAAATCTAATTTATTACTTTGTATATATCTTGCAAAAATAAAATTATATTTTCCGAAAACTAAAGTTTCTAATTAAGCAACAACTAAGCAAACTAATTTAAAAATTGAAATTTGTTTAACTAGTTAAATATTAGACTTTTGTTTTCGCAAAGTTAATATAATGCTAGATTAGTTGTTGAATTAAATTTCAATTTCAACTTTAGAAATCGATTTGACTTGACAATTTTAATATTAGAAATCGATTCAAAATTTGATTCGATTTCTATTATTTTGAAATTAACTCAATTTGACTCGATTCGATTTTCGATTTTAATATTAGAAATCGAATCGAATCGTCAAGAATGTCAAGAATACTAAAAATAGTATAAATTAAGTTTGAATTTAGATTTTTTATTAATTACTAGATAACGCACAATAGTAATACATTTATAAAGAGAAATTTCTAATATATTTATTAATTAATTTAAATAAATTAATTGTTTCTATCAAGTTATCAATTAATTGTTATTAAAAATAATAAAATTTACTAAAAATACTAGTCTTGACAATTTGAGTCGATTTTTTCGAGTCGAGTTTCGATTTCAAATATAGGAATCGACTCGAATTATCGAATTAACTTTAGAAATCGAATTGTCAAGACTTTCGAGTCGAGTTAATACGAATTGTCAAGATTTAAATCGAGTACTCGACTTAAACTTGATAACTCGAATCAATCTATATAATGCTTCGCATATCTCTTGCAAAAAAAGATTTAGAATGTCTAACTTTTGCGAAAGTAGAACTATCTCTTGCGAAAATTAAAGTCTCTTACTAGCAAAGAAACAACAAACATATATTTAAGAGATTTTCTACAATTAATTAATTAAAAATAGACTTCTACTTTCGCAAATTTAAGATAGTATTTTGTATAATTCTTGCAATAATAGAACTAATTCTTGCGAAAGTTAAAATCTCTTATTAAGAAGTAACTAAGAAAAAGAAAATTGAAAATCTAAATATTTATCTAACTAGTTAAATATTAGACTTTTACTTTCGCAAACGTAATACAGTATTTCGTATATCTTTTAGGAAAATAGAATTATTCTTTGCGAAACTTAAAATCTAATATTAATAAAGAATTAGAAAAAATAAGTTTAGAAATTAAATATTTATATATTTTATTAGTTATTAGTCTTTAGCTTTCGCAAACTTAATATTGTATTTTATATATCTTTTGCGAAACTAGAATTAATTCTTGCGAAAGTTTTATTCTCTTATTAAGAAAGAAACAACAAAATTAAGAAAAAAGAATATTAATTCTTTATTAATTAACTAAATATTACACTTTTGCTTTCGCAAACCAAATACTTAGTTATGCATATATTTTGCAAAAACAAATTTATTTTTTGCAAATTAAAAGTCTATTCTATAATAAGAAGCAATAAAATCAAATTTTAAGATTTAATTTCTATATAATTAATTAATTGTTAGACTTTTGCGTTAGTAGATTTAATATTTAGTTTTGCATATATTTTGCAAAATTATTTTTACAAAACTAAAAGTTTCTTTTTTTATAAAGAGCAACAAAAATATATTTTAAATTTAAACTTTTAACTAAATATTAAACTTTTGCTTTCGCAAATTTAATATTATATATTACGTATACTTTGCAAATTAAAAATTATTTCTTGCAAAGATTAAAATCTCTTACTAGTAAAGAAATAACAAATATAGATTTAAGTTATTTATCTTTAATTCTTTAGTTATATATTAGACTTTTATTGTTGTTAATATAATATAATATTTTGTATAACTCTTGCGAAAATAAAATTAACTTTTGCGAAAGTTAAATACTATTATTAAAAAACAATTAAAGAAAAAGAAAAAAGAACTCTTATAATAAATATATTAAACTTTTGCTTTCGCAAGTTTAATATTCTACTTCGTATATCTCTTGCAAAAATTAAAATAAATTTTGCGAAAGTTTATATCTATTAATAAGAAACAACTAACAAAATAAAATTTAAGAGTTAGACTTTTATTTGGCTAGTTAAATATTAAACTTTTGCTTTTGCAAATTTAATATTCTATTTTGCTTATCTTTTGCGAAAAGAGTATTATTTCTTGAGAAAGTTAAAGTCTTTTATTAAAAAAATAGTTAAGAAAATAGAATTCAAATTTCTAAAGTTTTATTTAACTAGTTAGATATTAAAAATTTGCTTTCGCAAACTTAGTATTGTAATTCGCATATATCTCGCTAAAATAGAGTTATTTCTTGCGAAAGTTAAAGTCTCTTATTATCAAACAACTAAGAAAATAGAATCTAGATTTCTAATTATTTATTTAATTAGTTAGATATTAAACTATTTTTTTCGCAAATTTAATACTATATTTTATTTAACTCTTGCGAAAGATAGAAATTTTTCTTGCGAAAGTTAAACTCTTTTATTAAGAAATAACAAAGAAAAACAAGCTCAAAAATTTAGTTTTTTTCTAAGTAATTAAATATTGAACTTTTACTTTCACAAACTTAATATTTAAATTCGCTTATTTCTTGCGAAAATAGAACTATTTCTTGCAAAAGTTAAAGTCTCTTAATAACAAACAACTAAGAAAACGAACTTTAAAAACTAGAAAGATTAAAAGTACTATTCTTATAAAGAAGCAATAAAAACAAATTTGCAAAATTTCAACTTTATAGATTTATTAAAATATTAAGCTTATAATTTCGTAAAATTAACAATAGTTTGGTCTCTATTTCGCGAAACTAGATATAGTTTTAGAAGATTAAAAGTGCTATTCTTATAAAGTAGCAATAAAAAACAAATTTGCAAAATTTGATTTTGTATAGATTTACGAAAATATTAGACTTACAATTTTGCAAAAGCGATAGTAGTTTTATATATATTTTATAAAACTAGAGCTAATTTTACGAAGAAAAAGATCTATATCTAATAGCAAAACAAAAAAATTAAATCAAAAAAATTAAACTTTATATGTGAGACTATGTACAAACGTATAACAAGACGTCGTTGCATCGACGCACACAAAACGAGACTACATAGCATGTAAAACTATAGTTTAGAAAGACATTAATTCGTAAAAATTCTAGAAGAAAATTCTTAAAAAGAAAACTCTATACGACGTTAAGTCGCTACTACAAGGACTTAACATTAACGTATTTACTAAATCATTGATCGCTAGCATTACAATTGCTCTTCTCTTTAGAATTTTAATCTTCAAAATATATATTTGACGTCGCAACTATGTTGCGACTTCGCTTTCTTAACGACGTTAATAACTTTTCAAACGTTACGATAACAATGCTTTGTTTTTCTACTTTTTGTAAACGCATATTTTCGCAAAATGTGTAACGATAATTCGCTTCAATTCATCGTCGTATAAAAGAAAAAAAAGATTTGAATTATCGAAAAAATCTTTTTATAGACTTTTTTTACTCTTTTGATAAATGTCGTTTGTCGCGTTGAGCTTGCGCATTTATCTTAGTCACTTAGTTGTATTTATAAAAAGATATTTTGCATTTCTTTTTTTCATCTTTGTTTAACATTTTAATGCTAGAAAATTCAAGTAGCGATCTTGACTTCTCTTGTATACTATCGTAAAGCGCTCTATTCTCTTTAATAAAATTTTATCGTAAATTAATTATACATTAGTAAGCGAAAAAACATTTAAGTTTTTAGTAGAAGTATTTAACTTTATTTTTGTCGTTATATTGCTATTTTAATGTTACGACAATGCTACAACATTCGACGCTATTAATTCTAGAATTTCTTTTTTAATGTTGTTCACTATTTTAATAAATCGATCGAAATTTCTTTGTTTTATTTAATTCGATTAGCGTCGTTAATGCGTTAATAATATTTATTCACAATCTTCAACTTTTTTTTTTTTTCGCATATTAATTTCTATAACGAAGCGATAAATGATTGCAAATGTCTTTTTTGTTATTTATACTACTAACAACAATAATGTACGCAATAAAATAGATTTAAGTAAGTATTTTTAAACTTTTCTTTGCATTCGTTAATAACTTAAGATTATATTATTATATTTAACGCTTTGCAAATCGCGACTTAATTAATGTAAACACTATTGTATGCGAATGCTTCAACTTCGTTGCGTATAAAGCTAACGATATAGCATTTTATTACGAATATATTTTTGTTAAGTTTTCTCGTTCGCGTCTTCGTTACTTTTCGCAAGCTCTCTTGTTCTTTTTATCTTTATTATTTTTTTTATTTTAAAAAGAAACTTAATTATATTGTAAGCATTTGCTTTTAATTTTTTATAATTGCTTATACTCTTAATTTCGCAAGACGAAAAATTGTCGTTGCTATTATTGCGCTAAAAAGTGCAAGACTATACGTTTTATTTTTTAATTATATACTTAATTTACGATTTAATGCGTTGCGATTTCTTAATGATTCGTTAAACGAATTAACACTTTGTTAATTTTTTGCGCACGTATTCTTAATAACAAAAATATTAAAATTGATCAATTTAAATTCGCTTCGCGAGTTCGACGCTATTTACAATTTATATACGTATAAATTAGACAAAATAATTTGATTTCGCATTTAAGTTAAAAAAATTTGTTAATTTATATCGATGCGAACTTGCAACGTCTTTGCGAAGCTTAACAAAAAATGTTAGACATAATACTTTATTGCGTCAATTTCGATGCTTTTTTTTTAAAAGAGTTAGATAAAAACGAAGAGTTTAAATCTAACTTGATTGTTGCGAATAATAACGTTGTTTTTAGCAAAAAGACGTCGTAGATTCTACGTGATTCGAAGAACTTATTAAGAACAATATTATTCGTTTTGTTCTTAACTTTTGAATCAAGCTTTTATAAAAAAGAGCGATATAAATGTTTAGGCGAGACTTTTCTTATATACTATAAGTTGTTTTTATAGTTTATATAACTTGAACTTTCTTGCAATACAAATTGCATATTAATAAGATTAACGATTAAAAAAAGTTGTTCTTAAGATAAGAAATACAATTGCTAATTCGTAAAAAATTTAATAAGTTTATCACATTGCAAGTCTTATTATATCAAGCTTTCGTCGCATCGTTAGCGCTAAAATCTTTGTTAAATTGTCTAGTTACTTTAAAAGCTTTAAAGTATGTTGTTTTTTCAATTTATTAAGTCGATTTAACAAATTTTTTAAACGACGAACATCGATTTAATTACGCGTTTTATTAGCGTTGCATTTTCGCATCTTTTATAAACAATAATGAAGAAAAAATAAAAATAGAAGTGATAAATTATTAAAAAGAAGCAAGACAATTAATTAACGTAATTTATTCGCATTGTATAGTATGTATGCGAAGATTTTTACTAATAAAGTAAAGTAAGAGAAATAGCTAGACTTGAGCGCATTTCTTGCAATTTTTTCATAGTTTCTTGATGTTTTAATAGATTTATTAAGAAAGCATCAATTTAATTTACGCGTCATTTGCGTTATTTATTCGCTTTAATTGCGCAATTTTATGTTGTTTATTAACGTTACTTATTTTCGTCGAAGTTTCTCTTGCAAACGCGAAACTTTAATTTTTTCGTTTTTTATATTTTTTTGTTAAAAGATTCTTTTGTTTTGTATTCTTTAAGCTTTCGCTACGCATACGCTAAATAGCTTCTCGAAATTTAATTGTTTTCACATAATAAAAATTCTTTTTATCAAATAAAATATTATAATTTATAATATTTTTGTTTATTGTTAAAAATATTTTCGATTTCTTATTTTTAGTTTTTGTCAATAAATATTATGTTTTTCGATGCGATTATGTTCGCATTTTAATAATACGATTTTAATAATAAAACGTAAAAGACGAAATAAATTCGTCACTTTTTAAAAAGACGAAAACGATACATTTGCTTCTTAATAATGTTTTTAATTTCGAACAATTTTATAAATTTATAAAACAATTTTTTCTTTAAACAAACGTTTAAGATATTTTTCGTTAAAAGCATAATCTTATCGCTTATTTAATACTTTTTCGAAATAATTGTTTTATTGTGATTGCAAGCTTGCGTCTATTGTGCGAATTAAAGACGATTTACAAGTTAATCTCGTTTATTTTACAAAGATTAAACTTATTTTTAAGCGACTAAAACGTCGAAATAATCTTTATTATTCTAATTAAATCTAAAATTCGTTACGACATTAAACATCGTTTTAAAAAGCAACAATTTAATAAACGTATACAAGATGCTATTGTACGTATATTAGATTAAAGCTAGAAACGAATTTTAATTATCTTGTTTATAATTGCAATATTATCGCAAATAGTGTTTTAATATTTAATTTTATCGTTTAATTTAATTATTAATTTAAGAATAAAAAGTTGTGCTTAACTTTTGTTTAATGCGAATACGATAATATATTACGAATTAATAACTATTAGTAAAGAGCAATTCTTAATCAAAAACGATTTTTCGAATTTTAAAATATATAAGTAGCATTTTTTCGAACAATGTGTTTGTTAAATCTTTCGCAATTTATATAGATTTCGCAAGTATATATAACGACATTTTTGAATACTAATTAACGACTATTAAGATAACGTCGTAGATGTTGTTGTCGCAACGATTAATAAGCAATTTAATAATAAAGTTTATAAAGATTTTTATCTAAAGTCGAACTAGAACTAATAGCGACGTTAACTTATTATATAAACGATGACGCGATATTTTGTTACGCTAACATATATTGTATTTCCTAATGTATGCGTCAATATTTAACGTTATCTTAAGTTAATAGAATTTCTTGCTTATTAAAGTTCTTGTTTTCTTAATTTTGAAATGTTTTGTCAACAAGTTGTCGTAATGTAATCTAAGAAACTTTTCTTTAAAAAATGCTTCATTCGAAATAAGAATTGCATGAAAAAAGAATAACACTCTTTTATAAATTGATTACTCTCGTTTAGCGCAAACATTATACGTGTTGTTTAATATTAATTATTCTTTAATCTTAAAAGTTGTTAAATTCTTATTTTGAAATTTCTTAATCTTAATTAACAATAAGAAGAAGAGACTTTTTAAAGAATTATTTCTTTTGTACGCTAAGCGAACGTCACATTAACGCAATTGTTATATTATAACGCTTTAAGCAATTTTTACAATTTTTTTCTTCGTTATTTTAATGTTTATAATCTTCTTATTTGTAAATACATTGCGAAAGAGTTTTTCAAATAATTTATCGTTAAGTTTCTTAATTATAAAAGCCTTAATTTTGTTTTAGAAGTGCGAAGACTACGTTTTAGCGACGTCTTAAATTAGCATTAAAATTATTTTAATAATTGCGATCGTAATGTTTTTTAGTTTATTTTAAAAAATAAGCAAACAAATTTTGTCATTCGCATCTTTCTTATAATTAAATCGTTAAAACGATTTATTTGCGAGATTAATCTTTCTTGTGCGATATTTAATTTCGAAATTATATTTCGTTAGAGTAAAAGTTCATCGCATTTAACGATAATTTAGCGTCGTCATCTTTATAAAGTAGCGCAAATTGTTATAATTTATTAACACAATAATTAAATAATGATTTCTCTTAAAATAGTATTTTTATTGCTTGAATCTCGTAACAATTGCGAGCAACTCTTAATTATAAGTTTTGTATTGTGTTTTTGCGAAAATTATTTTTCTTAAATAGAATGCAACTAAATATTACGTCGTTTATTCGATTTCGCTCACGAGATACATCAATTAAAAGAGAATAACAACGATAACAAATTTTAAGGCGTTTATTTTAATACAAATGTAATTCTTAAGATCAAAGTGCACTAACATAGATGTTCGCGTAAAGACAAGAATAAGCTTCTTAAACGTTGCTATAACGTTCTTGTTAAATACGAAAAACTTATTTTGTTTCTTTTGCTTATTATCTTTTAATAGCTTCGTCAATGCTTAAGTAATTTTTGCATAATATTGAACAAATCGTTTATAGAAGTTTGCAAACTCTAAAAACACTTGAAATTTACAAAGAGTAATTAATTTAAATTATGTTGTAATAAAGTTTATACGACGCAAGTTTATTAATACATCGTAATTGCTTATAATGTATTTTAAGAATTTAATTAAAATTGTTATGAAGAAGCATTTTGATAGCTTAATATAAAATTTATACAATTGTAAACGTTTAAGAATTTAACGAATGCAATTCTAGTATCTTTCTTGTATCTTTAAGTAGATTAAGATATTGTCAAAATATATTACACAAATGTGATCAATTAACTCTCGCAATGCTTTATTGATTTAAGATTAAAAATAACTAATGTATTCGTTAATTCAAATAACATTATCATATATTCGAAATAATTATATTGTATTTAAAAAGCGATTTTTTATTTATTGTTTTAACGAATGCGAATTCGATAATAAACGTTCTTAAGATTTAGCTTTGTAAAGTAGACAACGTTAACTAAATGATTTAGCGTCTTTTTAATTAGAGATAAAAAACATTTGTTTTTAATAATTATAATATTAAGATTATAATAGTTAACACACAATCTTAAGTTGTTATCGCTTTTTAATACGAACAACATTGACGCATTAATAAGATTAATAAACTTACAAATCTTATTTAGCGCTAGATTCTTTAAAAGATATTTTTGCAAAATATCTAATTCTTTCTTGAAGAACAAGTATAATAATTCGTAAAAAGACTCTTTATTTAATAATAAATTAATATTATGATTTTTTTTTTATAATTAAAAAGAATGAATGCGTTCTTTAAGTTAAAAACATTATTATAGTTTTTAATGTCTTGCATCTTCTTAAGAATGTCGCGCAATTAAGATTTCTCGTTCACATTAAAGTTATAGCAAACAAGAGCAAATACAAGAACAAGTTTCTTAAGCTTTAAGAAATCTTTTAAGAATTTTAACACAATTATTTTCTAGATAACTTGATAGCGCTAGATTAGCGTATATTAATTAACATATAAGTTTGTCTCCATTATTTAGAGAAGATCGATAATAATATCGTGTGCAACGTTGTCGAAAGCGTAAAAAACTTACTTCAAAACGTATTTACGTTTATCGTTATCGCAAATCTTGATTTTTGCGATATAAAATTCTATAAACTAAGTTTTCTAAATCGTAAATGCTTTCGCTTCAATAACAAGACATTAAATTTTTTTAAGATGTTATAACTTCGTTAGTTGTTCGTTAATGCAATTAACGTAAATGCTTTCATTAAGAAGATTTCTTTGTTTGTGTTATTTTGTGTTAGCAAATATTAATAACTTTGCGAAGAGCATCTTTGTCTTATACTTTTAACTTGTAATAGCGACTACAATTATTGCGAGTTCATTTAGTTTCTTAACTTATTAGAGACTTTCATAATGATAAGTCGTAACAAGAGCGTCTTTTAGACTTTTATCGCGAAGTTTAATTAGAAGCTTTCTATTACATTTACTTGCGTTTTCTTAGAAAATTTAAAACAATTTTTTGCGATGTGTTTCTTCTTTTCGCAATTATAGTAGATGCGCTTATCTTACATAATATTGTTAACTTTTTTTGAGCTACGAAGACAAAATTTATTTGTGCTTTTTTAACAACTTGCAATCGCAAAGACGTTGCGAGTTTTATTTGTTAATATAATTTTTTTTTGTTTTTAATTGTAAAAACTTTCTTTAAAGTTTCGAAATTTAAAGAATAATTTTTTCTTAAAAATTTTATTTAGTATTTTAAATTTTAAGAATATTGTGTTTTTTATGCGTTGCGTTAACGCGATAAACGTATTTCTTATCTTAAGAATTTAAGTTACGTTATTAATTTTTTTTCGAAAATCTTTTCTTAGTTTATGCAAGAGATAGTTACGTCGTTGACGTTCAATATATTTGTTAAGATTTGTTTCGAACGTTTTAAGATACATTACGAAATTGTTAACGCTTTGCGACAATTGTTGTTTAACATTTTTATATTTTTAAAAGAAAGCGAAACAACAATTTTTCGAGTTTTTAATAAAATTAATTAAATACTTAGTGAATTATTTTCAATTTTATTTCTTAATTTTGTTTTTATTTTTGTTCTTGTAATTCTTTTATCGCGACGCAAACGTATCGCGAAAAAATTACTAAACTTAACGAATCTTTGTGATTTTTTTTAAAAATTACTTTTCATTAGTTTCGAAAAAGTTTTTAGCATTTCAAGTTTAATTTTTTCATTTTTTAAAATTCTTTTTATGATATAAATTTAAGTTGATCGATTTTATAAATTGTGCGAAGCGTTACTTCTTAAGCGTTAATTTGTCGTTTTTATTATTGAAATTGTTTTCGCAAAAGCAATGCGAACTAAACGTCTTAACTTCGTTTTAACGAAAAAACTTTTTAAAATATTTGTTTTTTGCTTAAGCAATATAAAAATCTCGTTTCGTTTAAAGTTTACGTCTTTTTGTTTGCTTCTTAACGAATAGCTTTTTATAATTAATATTTTTATTAAACGATAACAACAACATAGCGTTGTTATTTTGCGAAATTTTTTCTTGTGATATGATTTCAAGATTTGTAGTTAACGCAAGTTAAATTCTTGCATTGCTTTCGTTTTTCGATCGTTAAAAAGTCGCAACATCGTCGTTATTATTTAGATTTCGTCTTGTATTGCGTATCGTATTAATTATTTTGTCGAACGATCGCTCTTATAAATTAAGACGAATTAATATTGTGAGATTGTGTACAAATGTGTGACAAAACGTCGTTGCATCGACGCACACAAGGCGAGACTACATAACATGTAGAACTATAGTTTAAAGAGACATTAATTAGTAAGAATTCTAAAAGAGAATTCTTAGAAAGAAAACTTTGTACGACGTCAAGTCGCTATTACAAGAACTTGACACTAACGTGTTTACTAGATCATTGATCGCTAGCATTACATTATATATATATATATACTCTAATATAAGATATAAAGCTTCGCAAAATTCTATCTAGTTTTATATAAGTTTTACGAAATTATTTTTATCTTTGCGAAGCTCAAAGTCTATATTTAATAAAGAAGCAAAAAGAACAAATTCTAAAAATTTAGTTTTCTTGCATATAATTAAATATTTAACTTCTACTTTCGCAAAACTATATATAGACTTATATATACTTTGCAAAATCAATTTACATTTTACGAAGTAGAAAGTTTATTATTGATAAAGAAATACTAAAAATAAACTATTATTTTTTATTTCTATAGATCTACTAAAATACTAGACTTGTAATTTCGCAAAATTAATAGTAGTTTTGCGTATATTTCGCGAAACTAGATCTAATTTTGCGAGACTAGAAGTGCTTTACTTATAGAAAAGTAATAAAAACAAATTTACAAAATTTCAACTTTTATAGATATATCAAAATATTGCGCTTATAATTTCGCAAAACTAAAGATAGTTTTATATATACTTGACAAAACTAACTCTAATTTTGCAAAACTAAAATTACTATTCTTGTAAAGAAACAATAAAAATCAACTTTACAAAATTCAAATTTCTATAAATCTACTAAAATATTTAACTAATAGTTTCGCAAAATTACTAGTAGTTTTGCGTTTATTTTGCAAAACTATATCTAATTTTACAAGATTAAAAGTGTTATTTTTGTAGAAAAGTAATAGAAACAAATTTGCAAAATATAAATTTTTGTATATCTACTAAAATATTAGACTTTTATATTTGCAAAATTAAAAATAGTTTTATATATATTTTGCGAAACTAAATTTTAATTATGTGAGACTAGAAGTGCTTTACTTGTAGAGAATCAATAAAAACAAATTTGTAAAATTTTAACTTTTATAGATATATCAAAATATTGAGTTTATAATTTCGCAAAATCAATAGTAGCTTTAATTCTATTTTGCGAAGCAAAAGACCTACATCTAATAAGCAAAACAATAAAATTAAATAAAAAATATTAAACTTTATATATCTACTCTAATATAAGATATAAAGCTTCGCAAAATTATATCTAGTTTTATATAAGTTTTACAACATTGTATTTGATTTTGCGAAGCTAAAGTCTATTTTTAATAAAGAAGCAAAAAGAACAAATTCTTTAAAGATTTAGTTTTCTTGTATATAGTTTAATAATAAACTTCTACTTTCACAAGATTATATATATATAGACTTATATATACTTTGCGAAACTAGAACTAAGTTTGTCGACGCTAAAAGTCTCTCTTGTATAGAAAAATAGTAAATTAAAAAGTAGAAATATAAATTCTATATATTTAATTCTATATTCGACTTTGAGTTTCGCAAAATTATATGTAGTTTTGCATATATTTTGCGAAACTAAAATAAAGTTTTGCGACGCAAAAAGTCTCTCTTCTAATAACAAATAATAAAATTTTAATTTTAATTTTAAGTCTTTCTATTTAATTATTTATTCGACTTTTAGACTGGCAAAAGAATCGATAATTTTGTATATAATTTGCTAAACTAAGATTAGTTTTACGAAGCAAAAAGTCTATATCTAATAGAGAAACAATAAAAATAAGTACAAGATATTAAATTCTATATATCTACTCTAATATTAGACGTAAAGCTTCGCAAAATAAATTTTAGTTTTACATAAGTTTTGCAAAACTATATCTAGTTTTGCGAATCTAAAACTCTATATTTAATAGAGAAGCAAAAAGAATAAATTTTAAAGATTTAATTTTCTTGCATATAATAAAATATTAATCTTCTACTCTCGCAAATCTATATTTGCTTTCGTATATATATAGCAAATCTAAGTCTAATTTTACGAGAAAAAAAGTCTATATTTAATCAAAAAAATAATAAAACAAGAATTAAAATATAAAATATTACATATCTTTTAGATTATTAGACTTTTACTTTCGCAAAACAAAAGCTGGTTTAATATATATTTTGCGAAAGTATAGTAAGTTTTGCGCAGCAAAACCTGTATATTTAATTGAAAAAAACAATAAAATAAGAACTAAAATATTAAATTTTATATATCTTGTAGAATATTAGACTTTTACTTTCGCAAAATTATATTTAGTTTCGTACGTATTTTGCAAAGATAAAATTAGTTTTGCGAATCGAAAAGTTTATATTTAATTAAGAAAAAATATATAATATAAGAACTAAAATATTAAATTTTATATATCTTATAGAATACTAGACTTTTACTTTCTCAAAATTATATTTAGTTTCGTATATATTTTGCAAAGATAAAATTAGTTTTGCGAATTGCAAAGTCTATATTCAATAAAGAAGCAATAAAAAATATTCTAAATTATTAAATTCTATATATCTACTCTAATATTAGGCTTTTAGTTTCGCAAAATTAACTGTAGTTTTGAATATATTATACGAAACTAGAGCTGTTTTTGCGAGACGCTAAATAATATTCTTAAAGAGAAGCAAAAAGAGCAAAATTTATAGATTTTAATTCTCTATATATTGTTAACTAGTAGACTTCGCAAAATTGAATTAGAATCTATATATTCTTTGCAAATTTAAAGTCAATTTTGCGAAGTATAAAGTCTATATTTAATAGAGAAATAATAAATTTGAGATTATAGAATTAATTTTTATACATATAACTAGATATTAGACTTTAGATTTCGCAAAATCAATTGTAATTTTATATATTCTTTGCGAAACTAGATCTATTTTTGCGAAACTCTAAGTGCTATTCTTAAAGAAAAGCAAGAAGAATAGAATTATATTTATAATCTCTATCTATATAATTAATTATTGAACTTTTAGTCTCGCAAAACTAAGTCGAGATTTATATACTTTTTGCGAAATTAAATATAATTTTACAAAGCCAAAATTCTATATTTAAAGTAGAGAAATTATAAAAGTAATTTTATAAGTTTGAATTCTATATATATAATTTAATAACAATCTTTTAATTTCGCAAAACTAGTTATAGTTTCGTATATAGTTCGCGGAACTAGCATTACTCTTGCGAGACTTTAAGTGCTATTCTTAAAGAGAGACAAAAAGAACAAACTTTAGAGATTTAATTCTTCTATATATAATCAATCAATAGACTTTTAGTCTCGCAAAAGTAAGTTAATATTTTTATACTCTTTGCGAAATCAAGACTAGATTTGCGAAAAAAATATCTATATTTAATAAAGAAACAATAGATATAAGTTTAAAGATTAAAAATTCAAATATCTACTAGAATCTAAGACTTTAAGCTTTACAAATTCAAGATCTAACTTGTATACAATAAATCTTTTCTATAAGTAATTAGTATTTACGAACAATTAATTGCTTGTAACGCAATACTACTTATATCGAGAATCTTGACACTTATAACGCTAAGCTCAATTTAACTAGCGTCTATTTCTTGATTAGACAAGATTACGTATTTGCGAAATGCAATAAAATAAGACGAAGAAAATACATTAAATTATTATCTATTTATCGCGAAATCTAATTTATTGTCTTACAAATCTCTCGAACGTGTTTAAAATCTAAAACATATCTTTTAAATACTTAAAATCAATTGTTTGATTAGTCGTTTAGTGCATTTATCGATCGAGAGTTGTCTAATTATTATTAAACGTCTTTTTGCGTTTTATCGTTCTTCTATATAGATCTAATTGTCTAATTATCTTTATCTCGTCGTTCTTTTATTGCTTCTTGTATAATTGAAGCATATTTAAAGTCTCTAGAGTCTAATTAACGTCAATTCTTAATATGTTCGTCTTTGTCTTCTTTTTCGTCTTTGTCTTCGTCTTCTTCGTCGATGTTTCGATAGACTAATATTGCATTAGAACGTTTGTCACAATATCTATATTATTGTTCATTATTATTTCGACAACGAGTCTTTCGTAATAAGTTAGATTGAAGAAAAAGAAATTTAATACACATTGATTGCGTTTAAGAATAATAATATTCTTAATTATCTATATACGAACGTTTTGCAATACTTGCTCTATCTTAGATATTGCAATTATTTGTTATTTATAAGTTTTGTTTTATTATCTTTTAGTAGACACGACATAGTTTGTCGTCAATATTGTAGATTTAAGTTAACAATTAGCAATAATATTAATAGTAACGTCAAACTCTTATACTTCTATTACTTATTTTATCGTCTTAAGAATATTTATTGTTTTGTGTAAATCGCACTCAATAGACTTTGCATTATACTTGTCGACGCAATATTAAAATTATCGCTTTTTTAATTAAAGCTTTCAAGCGACAATAATGTCTTAATCAAGTAATTGACACACGTTCGTAATATTAACTAATAGAAAGATAATCTTAACGTTTTGCATAAATTTATTTTCTTTCTTTCGACGAATATTGATGTTAGTTTTGTGAGCTACAAAGTTGTCTATCAAAAGTACACACTTTCGATTATCTATTTTTTGTCGAAATCAATTTAGATACTTCTTAAATATCTTTGCAATTATTTAGACTTTGTGATTAGATCGTTACATTATTTATAAATTTTTCGCATTAATATTTCTCGTGTCAAAGACACAAGAGTTACTAGCATTGTTTATTATTTATAATTTGAGCTTGTGTAATTCAATAACATTGCAACACAAGACAACGATAATTCTTCTCTTATTCGTCTTAACGTTATTAGTAGACTTGCTAAATAATGTTGTTTTCGACATCGTTATTTAGAATAGATTTGTTTCGTTTATATTTTAACAATTATAAGAGAAGAAGTCAAAATCTAGTTAATTCTTAATATCGTTTCGTATGTTCTTTAAATTGTCTACAAGTTATTCGCGATCAACATCATTAAATTTATTATGTCGATAACGCTTTTGTATATAATAACGAGCTTTATAGTTATTAAGGTATCTCGTCGACGTCTTAAATAAATTTTGCACATAGAAAGAAAAAATCAAACAAAGTCTTTAATAGAAGAGCATCGTTATTTTCTTTATAATAGCTTCGATAATAAATATTTGTTAATTTTTCTTGCATATTTGTTATTCAAACAATACGTTTTTTATTTTAATTTACTTGTTAAAACAATAACGAATGTAAATAGCTTAAATCTAATCGTTCAAGTAAATATTTTTCTTGTCAATTTATCGACGTATATAGGCGTTATCAATTAGATTATTTTTGTCGAATTGAGTTTTAAAGGCGATAACAAGCTCTTTGTAAGACAATAATTTAGTTTCGCGAAAAGCTCGCGAAAAGTAGAGCTTTTGTAGTTATTTTTTTTGATGTAGAAAATAGACAATTCGTTGTCGTTTTAACGACGACGTTATTATAGTTAAAAGCGATCGCAAAGAATTTATTTTATGTTTAATTAAAATAAATGTACGCGATAAAGTAGTAGAAGAAGACATATTAAAACTATACAAGACACAAATGCAGAAAATGTGAAAAATTTGATCAAAGTTTGATTGATAAGAAAAAGTTAGATTTTTCTTTGTTTTCTCTATAAGCAATCCCACCAAAATAAGCGAGGAATCTATCGCCTCTTCCTATTGACTAAAACTGCGATAATTATTATCAAAATCGATAATTTCGATCAAATTAATTGCTTATAACACGATACTACCTATAACCCAACTGCTTATAAAAAAGGTTCACTGTATACTTTTCAAAACTAGCGTTAGTTTTGCGAAACTAAATAGCTAATATTAAGCGAGAGATAAATTAATTAAATTTAGAATTTTAATTTAGTTCTTTCAACTATTATCACCAGACTTCTAGCTTCGCAAATTCAACGGTAGACTCGCATATGTTTTGCGAATCTAGATCTAATTTTGCGATACCAAAAGCCTTGTATTGGTAGAGGAATAATTTCAACAAATTTGAAGAAATTACATCGAAATTTGGGGGACCAACCCGCCAAGTACGCGCTGCCCGGGTGGCTCAGATGGTCCAGGACCTGCTCAGAGGCCTAGGAACCATCCGTACTAGGCGGGCCGATCGAGAAGCACGATTTTCATGTTTATTGCGTACGGAGTCCTACGGCACTTCGATTACGTCTCCACTTGGAGCACACTGCGTGAACACGCATTTCAACACCAGCAAGGGAAAAATTCTGTGTAGGTGGCAATTCCATCCCTAGTCCTCGTATGGCTAAGCTTCAATGAAGCAGACTGTCGCTGTGCCCGTCTAACCAAGCACTACATATACTCTTGATAGCCGACGACGCAAGCGGTAGCCAGTCCCTCTTCTGATGTCTCACATCCAGTTCAAATGTACAAAGTCAATGAACCGGAAATTGCCAAAAAAAAAAATGCCCACGTCGAGAATCGATCCCCGGGACGCAGGATCGACCTCATCTACAGATTACGATTTACGGATTACGATTACAGCCTACAAGCTTACAAACTACAGATCTACAGACTACAGATCTACAATCTACGCCACGAAGGACGGAGAGGATAACTCTTAGTTATTCCTATATTGTTTAAATTGAGACTGCAGGAGAATCAGCACGCTTATAGAGCTGACTCGTCCTACGGTGCGATGTGTGGTTGGTGCACAGGCTTGTACCAAATTATGTACAGCGTCGCGAGATCATGGGTGGTTCTGTCCCTATGGTTGAGTTATGGAAATCTAGTGTAGAGCGAGTGGGTGTCTAGAAGCGTGGGATTACCCAATGAAGCGGGGGAGGGATTACTACTTAGAGGGACGCCCTGGATTTGTGTTTTGAGAGAACGTGGCCTACCGATGCCGGCTTTGATGTAGTACCCTTGCACTGACACCGGGGAAGATAATTGGCCTAGGGAGATTTTGACGAGTCCACAACCCCCTCGCCAACGTCCAGATCCAAGCTATCTCCTGTGATGATCTCCATATCCAGCGAAGACCCATCAACGATCTCATAATCCCCCAACATCAACCCATCATTCAACCCCGGCTCACCCGCCCATCTCCTCAGCACCATCCCCTCCATCCTCAACCCCAGCTGCGCAGCTGCTTTGCGCTTGAATTCCCCAATCGTATCCGACGCGCAGCAGCGGATCTCTGTCCGATCGGCCTGGCGATGGTGGGAGCTTTCAAATATAGTGTGGTTTTTGCCTAGGCGGCTGTTGACGAAGACGCTGATCTCTGGTTCTTCTGGTGCTGGGGGTTGGCGCTCGGAGGTGCGGACGATGTGGATGATGTGCGGTTCTAGGCCGCTGGGTATGTGGGACAAGGAGGTGGACTTAGAGACGTAGGATTTGAGGGAGAAGAAGGGCGGATGGTAGATGCCGTAGGCGTCTGAAGTGCGGCGGAGGGGAGGAGGGGATGGGGTGACACGCTGTGGGGGTTTGGAGGGGGCCATTGTAGATGGAACGAAAAACGTGTCGGTTAAAAGGTGGTTTGCCTGGGTGATGATGCACAAGTGCTTGAATGAGGTTGCTTGTGGGTAGAAATAGCTTTGGGGAGATGAAGTAGCTGATATAGCTTCTGAAGTGGGGATTAGCTTAGGGAACTATCGGAGGTGTATCTTGGTACGCTAGACTCGGAATGGGTCGGCAGACGCCGCATAATGACTCCTTCCCTGAAATTTTCGTCGTTTCGTTTTAGCCAGGGTAGATATGCAACGGATGTGTTGCTGAGTGAAGCTTGAAGAAGCATCGGACAATCTTTGTAGAAGGGCATGAAGGCCGTCCTGTCCTGCATATGGTTGAGTACTGAGATTTCGACTGGCTGCCATTGGGGATGGGAGATCTTTGACTTGAGAAGACGGATAGGTGGAACAGATTGATAAGGGTGAAGCCGTTGAGGTTCACAAGCTTCTGTATTATGTACTGACCTGGCTCGGTCGTGCCTGCCAATATAGACAATCTAGAGCATAGGCTTAGCGATTTGCGTTATTGTGGGCAGATTTTGGCAAGCGCGGAAATGACTCACGTTAATTTACATATGGAGACACGTTCTGATCCCATAATCTTTAAGACTCTCACATTCACTCGGTATCTCAACAAGGCGCTGCCAACATATATTTACTTGCATTGCACAACAAGCATTGAGACCAAGAAACATCTGTAACTTCAGATACCACGCTTGCGCGATTCGCAAGCAAGGAGTCGTCATGGGCGACACTTCCAGGAAAGAGGAACGAAAGGCTGAAGGGAGATCTTTTCTTGACCTGCCGACCGGTCAGTCCGATCGCGACCCCTGTGAGTCAATAACTCAACGACATACAGAAATCCGTCTTCCAATTTACCATGAGCTCCTTGTCAGCTATTGGACTCACCGAGACTGTACTGTGAAACTTCGTAAAGCCACTCTGCTTATTTTCGGATCAAAGAATGGTGTCAATCCGTCCACTGTGGGCCTATTCAGACTTCTTGGCGACAAACGGACAACCTACCATTTCCCACATCCAGCTATCCTATCCACCTGCAGACAGGTCGCAGCAGAGGCTACCCCCATTCTTTATCGGGAGAATACTTTTGAATTTCACTTCAGTATGACCAACGATCTTGTGCCTTCACCTTCAGCAATAGCTATCCGATTGCTATGCATTTGGCTGTACAGCACTCTTAACTCAGACAATTGGTTTTCGACGGTCCCGTTCTCTCTGAAGTCCTGTGAATTCGCTGCATTCCTGAACGCCATCGGTCCCATTAACGCAAGTACTATGACTTCGCTGTCGTTCTACGGTCCGGATACCGACAGCGTCGCAAACTGCATGCCCACCATCACCGAACTAGTCGCTCGCCATGTGCCGAAGTTACGGGATCTGGAGATTCATGTTGCCTCGAAGATGGTATGGTGGGATGAGCAGCCGGACTGCTTCCATCCGGATCGATCTTCGCCGTTCTGGGCCAATGGAGCCTTCTGGCCGTTGTATAGAACGCTAGAGGACTTCGTACACAGGGTGACATGGTTGAAGAGGCTTGAGTACAAGGGCCAAGAAGACTTTTGTGAGTTCCGCTCGGGGTCGGAAGGCTATGAGAGGTTGAAAGCTTTGGAAGATCAGGTGAAGAGCCGTGCTGGATCTTAATCTGGCAAGCTATACGTTTAGGGGCTAATTGAGTCTTGTTTCATCTTTGACCCTGCTTCGGGCCTCTGTTGGGTGTTCAAGCGCATTAATTAGACGCTCTGACCTTTTGCATCATTAAATATCGGTGTTAGCTGGTCGTTTCATCCATCGATATTGTACCATTGCGTTTCTTGATCCATCCCAAGGGGGAAACAGAGCACTTGCTGCCGCCTCATAGCATAGCGCAAGTCCTTACCTAATCTTTGGAATGAACTCCAAGGTCCTACCATCGGCATCTTTGAGTCCATTTGCCTGCAATGGCAAGGTGTCACAACGACTTCTCGGCGCAGCTGTATCAACTTCCAAAGTCGATGTACGCTTGATTATCGAGTGGAGTCGTGGACTGGTGGTTATCGCATCTCAGGCCCACTCGCAACAAAGGATCGTCCGAAGTTCGCTACCAGCGAGTAGACTGGATTGCAGGACGCAGGAACGTCAAAGCTATTGTATCGAAAGAAGACAATGACCGCAACAAAGGATCTTATTCGAAGCTTTCATGGCCTCGCTAGCAGGCGCTAGCGAAGCGATGACCGAGATAGATCAATCAGCAGCAAATATTCCTAGACGCCATTTGTTGTAGGCTGCAAACAATCAGCATGCTGTCTTTAGTCGTAAGAAGACTTTTCATCTACTCCGACATATCAGCGGTCACGGGGTGGTCGTTTCCACCACATCGGGCAAACCTTCGTAGGTTTGCCAGGTCTACAGGACAACTGCCAACACAAGCTTTGTGATGAGGCTCCTTTATTCGACACGTCCACCACATCTCTTACGTGGCAAGGACACCTACAAGAAGCGAAAGTGACATTGCTATTGTTCGCAAGCACGAAAGCCGGTATTGGAACACCACCCGAGCTTAGCGGTGTTAGATGCGCCATCCTAGACTAGCAATCTTGCACAAGTGACATACTTCAGCTGTGCTTGGGGTAGTAATTCTCCTGCAATTATCCGTATCCGGTTAGAATACTTAAGCACTTCGACCCTTTCTTGCCATCCTGAGCTCCTTCAAGCGCTCTTGATTGCCTGTTGCACTGTGCCGCCTAGCCTGGAGCTTTCGGTACCTTTTGGCGACCAGCAAGAGCCTTCATAGAGCTTACAGCAGGGTTGCGCAGGGTCAGGATACCCATTACGTACCATGTCGGAACAGTGTAATCCGCATTCCGAGTTGTCAAGCAGTCTCCACGGCGGCCCACGTCAAGCTGGGGTCAAGGACGGTGGTCGCGCATCGGCGGAAACCAGCCCTGACCTTGCGATTATTACACTAGATAACATAGAGGCGTCATGTCCGACAGATTCAGATGACGTCCTGGACATGACTTCGCTAGCCAGAAGAGTTGCCAACAACGAGGGCGCTGCCGACAACGCGGATGACATACCACCTCTGGATCTTGGAGAGCCGTTCCGGGTGTGGAGAACATCTTGGCAACCTCGCGAGCAAGAAAATCGACCACTATCGGCACTGCGGCGCCCTCAGAACGAGAATAGCAGACAGTCCCAGGAAGGACGTGAGCAACTTAGGGGATGGACCGAACGTAGAGTACTTACCGAGGCAGAGAAACAACCCAATTCTTCAACGTCAAGCTCGTCAGAATACCGTTCGAGAAAATCCCGGCATTTGCAGTCCACCTGTCCCGATATCGAGCATTCCACGTGGGATCCAAGATCATTCTTACGCTGGTCTAATACTCTCAAGGGCTCGAACAGCTCGTCTTCAAGCGAGAAGGCGGAGATACTGACAGCATCCGTACAGCAGTTGCGCCGCGTGCGCTTCCCTAGGAGGGCAGGAAACGGGCATTATGTCGACTGTGATAACCTTGGGACAGTCGATCCTGGACCCTCAGCTGCACCGGTCGTCTATGCACGGGTAATCGACATCAAAAATCGTCGTCGGCGTCCCAGTAGCACCCCTACCACTGCTATTATTGCCCGTCGGGCATCGGCTGAAGACCCCGAGCATGAATCATCCCCCAAAACCTGGGAAGACGCAATCGCAGCAGCGGATCAGCGGTACGAAGCGGAACATGGGACTAAAGGTCCATCATCCGGTCGGGAGGTCGCAGTAGCCGCAGCCCAGCGCTTTGAGATGGAGGACGTTTGGCAGCGGGCAGAGACAGTCGTCCGGGGCCGACGGGCTCTTGGAGAGCTCCCAGATCCAGAACCTCCGGTCAAAGGCCGGCGCCTAGCCATACTGGAAGATGGTGAAAGCGTCTCACTCAGTATCTCTCCAATTCCAATCGACTGGAACAAAGCTCCTAGATTCGCAACACCATCAGTTCATAGCCATGGGAGTGAGTTCGATGATAATTCTCCTTTATGCGGCTTGCAACGCAAGGCCAAGCATCGACAGACACAACAAGAATCTCCTCGACAGAAGCTCCGTGCACTATCAATGCAGATGATCCAGCCGGATAAGGTGTCCTTGCCTGATCGAATCATCGGGTGGCTGAGGAACATAGTCAGTCCTGGCTCAGAGACGCGAACGGAGTCTGCGTCAAGCCCGAGATCGTTCAAGGTCTGGAGCGTTCCCAAAGCTGCCGAACAAGCTAGCAGGCGACATGGCAGAGTATTCGGGTCAGAAGATCTTGGCGTGCTTCGCGAGCACGAGCGCATGTCGAAGAAGCAGTCGGGTCGATCTGGCAAGGCTCCATCGGCAAAGAATGCACTCAAAGACGTCACTAACCTTCGTCGGCCGGGGTACTTGGGGCACAATAGCTTCTTCAGGGACTCTAAGGCTTCTGCTTCCCGCGATCCTTCTCGGACTGCAGCGCCAAGTGCGCGACCGGTTTTAGAAGGAGCCCCCGTATACAGCTCCGCATCGGTTTTTACGCGAGCGAATTGGCCCAACCCCTTTGCTCAGCATCCACCAAGCGATAAAGAGCAAACCGAAACTGTGCGAGCTCACCTCGATAGGTATACCATTAGAGACTCGCCATCGCCTAAGACGCCATCACCATCTGCTAGCTCCGAAGGGCCGCACGAACGTTCTCCCGCATCAGAGAGAAAAGCCGCATTCAACGATACTTTGGCACGACTTGAGGGTCGCACAGCACCCGTGAAAACATCCCCCCTCCCGAGTTACCTCAAGTCTTATGCTAAAGCGCAGGGCCATCCCCTAAATGATACCGGCGTCGGAATCCCGCGTAAATCATCCTGGAGTGAGGTAGTAGGAAACTGGAAAGCAACAACAGGCTCCGTTGAGCGCCGTGCATCTATAAAACCTCCAGTATCTGCCCACTCACATCGCGGCTTGCTGGATGGGCCAAGCAATGCCACTCCAGGCCGCGGCCACTGGTTTTATGATGCAGAAAAAACCTACGGCCAACAATGAGATATACACCTACACTGGATAAGAGATAGAGGGGCCAGCTTCATACTGGGTTTGGGGGTTTTTTTTGAATAGAGTTGTGTAGTAGCGTTGGAGCTGATCAACAGCAGGCAAACAGCTTCTTGATGTGCAGTGAGCGAGATTTCGAACTTCCTGTTGCTTTTAGCAGAATGATATTTCAATTGTGCACTGCAGCTCGTTGTGCTATGCTGACATCTATTCTGGGCTATCCCTCACTTTGTGCATTGTGCCCATCAACAGCAGGCAAATGGGCTTCTCGAGGTGTAGTGAGCGAGAGCTCGAACTTCCTGTAGCTATCAGCAGCGTGAATTTTTCAACCTATGCAGTGTAGCCCGTCGTGATATGCTGACACACCTTCTGAGTCATTCCCTGCCATGTGCATTGTTCGTATAAACAAGGGGTGGCTGTTATGTCGAGCTCAAGGTATATGTGAACAAGGTAAAGTCGAAATAGAGCACTCGTAGCGCTAGGCTCGTTTCATGCCGCACCCAAGCCTTCAGCCCTATGAGCACATGATGGCCAATCACCGTGATAACTCAGTCTCAGTCCTCGAGTAGAGAAAAGTATCTCATACTGCAGTCTCTGCGAACGCGCGTACAGTCCATGAGTTGGTCGCCCGCACTGATGCCCGATGCTCGAAGTAGGTCCATAGGTAATCCTCGTTCCTCGTAAAAGTAGTTGCCTGAGCCTCTTGTACCCACGCAGGACCCCCAGGCACCACTCTATCTGAGGATCTATATGTTGCTCTTCGAACAATCTCTTTCGTTCATCTCCAGAGATCTCTCGTGATGCCGTGCTCCTTGTCAACAGTCATGTTATTCCCGTTCTGTCTCTGGATACTCCTTTTTTCTTCGACATCTGTTGCTGACCAGCCATTGACCGATGACTTCAACGCCTTTGTCCTCCAGACTCTAGATCATTGGCATGTGCCCGGCTTCTCAATCGCAGTCGTCAATGGCAACGAGACATTCAGCAAGGTACCCTGCCTCGCCCACATGACCGCACGGCCCACCCTCTGCTGACTCTGATCCTAGGGCTACGGCATCTCCAACCTCCCCGCAAAGCCCGTCACCCCTAGAACCCTCTTCTACACCGGCTCCACAACCAAAGCCTTCACCACCTGCGTGCTCTCCCTCCTCATCCAGTCCTCCGCCAACACCACCTCTCCTCTAACCTGGCAGACCCCGATCTCCACCCTGATCCCCTCCGACTTCATCCTGCCCTCCCACTACGCCACCTTGCACCTCACCCTCGAAGATGCCGCCTCACACCGCACCGGCATGCCGCGCCACGACTACAGCTACGGCGGCCCTGGATTTTCCGTCCGGGACGTCGTGCGTAGCTTCCGCTACTTGCCCACGACAGCAGAACCACGCACAACATTCCAGTATTGCAACATGATGTATAATGCGCTTTCACATATCATCGAGACGCTGACGGGCAAGTGGCTCGGGGATGTGCTGTCTGAGCGGGTGTGGAAACCATTGGGAATGACACGGACGTACTTCTCGCTCGCGCACGCGAAAGCCGCGGTGGAAAATGGGGAGGCGGAGCTGGCGAGGGGTTATCTGTGGAACAATCTCAAGGGATCGTATAGCCCCGTGGAGTGGGTGGACTCGCCGGCGGTGTCGGGCGCAGGCGCTATGATTTCGAATGTGCTCGACTATACGAAATGGCTGCGGTTCCTGATGGACAAGGGAGACTTGTTGTCGGAGGACGAGCATGAGGAATTGAGGACGCCGAGGATTAACGCGCTGCTGATGAAGGTACCGATTCTGACAGGGGCGCAGGCGTATGCGTTGGGGTGGTATGTATTGAATTATAGGGGAGAGCCGTTGATTATGCATGATGGGGGTTTGCCGGGATTCGGGACTACGATGGGGTATCTCCCGAGCAAGAAGTTTGGATTTGCGATGATGGGAAACACGGCCGGTACGAGCAATTTCGTGTGTTCGACGTTGACAGTTCGGTTGCTGGATGATTATCTTGGCGTGCCTGAGGAGGAGCGCCTTGCTTTGGCTCCTCTCTTTGACGAACAAGCTCGACAGGAGGCCGAGCGACTCCGCGATCCGAAGCAGGACCTCTTCCCTACGGCGCCAAATAGAACCGACGCATTACCGCTTTCCCGTCCCCTAGAGACATACACGGGCCTGTATTCCAATCCGGGTTATCGCAACATCACCATCACCCTTGGATCTATAGCCGATACAACAGCTCAGACCCAATCTCCGCTATTGATCTCATGCCCCAAACCAACTCAGTGTCTTACGTCCACCTGGGATCGTAGCTGGCCAGTGGTCTTCGACTTCGAGCACGTCAGTGGCGAATTCTTCGTCCTTCGCGGGTACGATGACCCGCATCTCGACAATCGGGACTTGAGTGATCCGTTGCAGGTGTCCATTTACAAGGCCGAGTTCCGCATTGGGGAGGATGGGAAGATAAGTGAATTCGGGGCGGCGATTGAGCCGAAGATGGGGGAAGAGAAGATTTGGTTTCAGAAGCTGAATGAGTAATGGCGGTGATCGGGGCGCCGGCTGGCAAGTCGAAGCATTGCAGCAGGATGGTTGGTCTCCATGAGGGTTTATTGAAGGTGGTGCTAGGACGATTTGACGCGTTTGGGGTGAGGGAACCCAAGATTAATGTCCAATATCTGCCGATCGAGTATCCACAGTGACCTGAAATTCCAAGCCTGCGAAACGGTCTGACTTGTATATGCCAGGGATATCTGAGGGAACCTGCATTGTTCGGAAAGCTCGCTGCACGGATCCTGTCGGACGACACAGTGGCTTCTTGAAAGTAATCGATGTACGCGACAACAATGGCCTACAATCCTCCGCTCTCAACCTCATTCAGCCGAGCCTGGCGTCTGCGTCAAAGACTTGTGTATCTTGAGGTACTGCCACGCGCAAGTCATGAGCAGCACAGCATTTAATGCCACAGAAGCTAGTAGCAGCTTCTGAAGCCGACGCCGCCGCACAATTGGCACATTGTGATTGTTCGGCTGCGGCTGGGCTGTGGTGTCTTCGGACAGCTCCGAGAGTTCTTCCTGAGCCTCCAAGGCTCGCAATGGATCGTAGCGGTAGCCCAGGTTGGCCATAGTGGGGTCTTGATGCGTGCTGTTGTTGTGGCTGGATGAATCTTCCGGTGTCTACGATTGAGCTGATGGGTTGTGCCTTGGATGGGGATGTCTGAGTGTGTGATAGGGCTGTTGAAAGGACGGGATATGTGAACTGGGAAGGTGAGCTTGAGATTTTTTACGAATGCGAAGACTTCTAGGTTGAACCGAGCACCTCAAGGAGCGTCGGCCCGGAGCAGCCTAGCTGGGACTTGACGCACTACAACGGATCTGGCACGAAGGCCCCGAACCCCGCCTGGAGAGGCCGCGGGCGATGGAATCGTCCCCTTCGATCTCTGGCATCAATTGTTGTGACGACTAGGTGTTGCAGACACTGCCTCCGTGCCTCCTCGGCAGGAAAAGTCTCGAACATCATTTCGCATGCCTATACGACAGCTTTCTACGTTGAGTCTCTCCTTTCCTGTCACAAAAAGAGACCAGAACACTCTTTGGCCTCTTCTATGTGGACAATTGCATGTAGCTCTCGAATTTCTCGTTCAGCATGTTCCACCGCAACTGCGAGCATTCAGTCACCAGTGCACTTGATCTGCGGTTGGTGGGCTATTCTTTCCTCTGACTAGTCCTCGTGCTTCTGTGTAACGCCAGATACGGACTCGAGCCCTCACCCCCTACAAGCCTAGCTGCAAGGACCCGCCTTTTGGTCCTAGCAGATGTCTTTTCTAGACGAGGCTCTGCTGCAGTGCACTGCCCCACTTATCGTTCCCAACCTGTCCTACAAATATCTCCATGGGTTTGCTCGATGCCCGGCGGGAAGATTAATAAAGCGCAATCAACAACCGCTCTCGAAACATATATCGCGACATGATCTCCACCTTCTTTTGGCATAATTGTGTATTATTTTTCACTCTGTACGTGGGTGGTTTGGCCCAGAATGAGGGCAGAGATTCTCTTATTCGAGCACCGCGTTCAAACGGCCTGACCCTCGCGACTCTACCACCCAGCCGTGTAATCCCAACTTTGATAACGCCCCCACCTCAAATCAATCACCAGGCTCTCATCGCAAGAGCAGCCCTAGCAACCTGTGGCTATATTAGTGGAAATTCTGGTCCGTGACCCTCCTCTGGCCGCAAGCCGAACTATCAAGCTGACTGCATTCCACTTCACTAGCTTCGCCATTGACTTGTCCAAATGGCTACACCTGTATGTCTACAATGCAGACGCAGGCAGGCTGGGCTTGTTGTAACCAGATACAATGTGTCGGAAATTATAATACCTGCCAGAACTGGGGTGATAATCTTTGTTTGAACCTCGATCAGGGAACCTGTTTATCGATCTACACCTCTATCCTGTCGTGGTAAGGTGCTGTCCAGTCGTATCGCCTCCTTGACCGTAATTGACGCTGAGAGTTCAGTTTCTCGGCGAACCCATCGTGCTTTGCCTACGCTAGGTCCCGCAGCCTCGGAGACTACAGCACTCAATATTCGCTGGGGTGTGGCAAGTCAAGCGGAGATGTCCTAGCATTGATTACAACCACAGGGGGTTCAGCCTCAGCAGGAGCCGCCACAAGCAATGGAGGTCAGTCATACGAAAAATCAACACCCGGAAGTCCTACAGGGAGGAAGGGGTGAACTCTGAGCGTCAGCTGAGATGCGGCCGTCATCCTCCCCGAGAAACTGCTCTTTCGTAGTGTTAGTACTACATCCTCTACTCATGCTGACCGCTTGTCTCAGTAGCGCTACCATCATTATCACCGTCGTCGTTGTCGCCATCCTCTGGCGATCTCTCATCTCCCTCATCGACGGCTTCCCTCGGCGGTATACCATCTCCATCATCGACGTCTTCCCCCGGTGGTATACAATCTTCCACATCGACATCTTCCCCCGGCGGTATACCATCTCCCTCATCGACGTCTTCCCCTGGCGGTATACCATCTCCCTCATCGACGTCTTCCCCCGGTGGTATACAATCTTCCACATCTACGTCTTCCCCCGGCGGTATACCATCTTCCTCATCGACGCCTTCCCCAGACTCGAACAACGGCTGGTCTCAGGGAACCATTGCCGGTGTGGCTATCGCCGCCATTGCTGCAGTAGCCGCAATCATAGTCGGATTTTGGAAGAGACACCAAGTCACATGGCTCTTCACTTGCGGGGCGTTTGGATACAGACATTCTCAGCGACCTCCGACCCAGACGCAGAATGATGTGAACCTCAACAGTTGGCACACTCCACCGCAGTACCAACCTTCGAGCCTCACCTTCAATAACACCAACTCGAGCCAGCAGCTACGAAACGGGAATTATACCAACTATGGAAATTCTGGTCACGTATATCGATAGATTGCGAGAGAACCTAATCTCTACACGAAGGTAGCGCGTCCCTAATATCGAAATTTTGACAATGTTGTCGGTCCCGCACAATGAATCATAACGCTCTCACGATCCTACATGACCTCCACGATGCACATGACGTTGATAACACCGTCAACCCCTGCAGGAAAATCATCAAGACTCATCTTCTCACATTGACCTTTCCAAACTCACTCGAGTACTATTGAAGCCAGGTCGTCGTCAGTCTAGCTTGCTGGCCTTGATTCCATTTCCTAGATCTGGGGGAACGAAACATGGGTCGAGAATTCATCACTCGTTGAGTTCAACCATTAGGGTTGGCAAATTCATCCAGACTATGTCTAGCTGACTAGTTCGAGACTGTTGAGGGATGGTACTCGCAAAGGCACGACATCTGTACCTCAAGAGGGAGCCCCTGGCCTAAAACTACTCTTACTATACTTAAACATCTTTATGTCACATGTCTAGAATCTGGAAGTGGGCACGGATCTCGGGCCAAACATTATTACTCCGTTTGCAGGCATTCCAACTCGGCCTTCTTTCAATCTTTCTCAAAATCACTTCGAGGCCCCCTTTTAAGCTGAAACGACCATCTATATGCATGCACCGTTAATCAGAATATCCGTCCGATTTTTGGAATAGTGAGATGTGGTTTTGGTGAAAGAGCGGCCTAGAGAGTTGATGTCTTTGTGCTCTGGGATATGTTAGTAATGATTTGTAGTTTGGGGATTAAGGTCTGTTGTTGGAAGACATCACGCATACATTTCAGTCTAGCGGCAAAGAGATCATCGAAGATATCCTACACTCTGGCACGATACCCTCTCTAAAATTGTCGATCGAGTCGCACATATCTCCACCCCATGCTCCAGAACTTTCTGTTGCAATATCCAATGCGATTAAACAGCGCTTCCCTCCCCCCCCTCCTCGCCTCCAGCTATACACCGCTCGCCAGAATCCACCAACATCCATCACCACCCAATAGCAAAACCCCCAAATCCACTCCTCCTTACCAACGCTTGAGAGCAAACTCTTCACGCGCGTGCCATCCATTCACCAAACCATTTCATCTCCGCCCACCCCATCTTCTCCATCAATTTCAATCCACTCTTTAATTGCTTTCTTTCCCCCCTCTTTCGCGGAATCCGGTCGAGAAGGTACCAAAAAAAACAAGTTTTGCTGCGGGGTTTATGCAGCGAGACGAGCGGCTGCGTGTGACTGATTTAGTGGGGAGCTAGGGCATTAAGGTACTCTCACGAACGGGGGAAAGCGTAGCTTGTGTTTTGAACACCCCCAATGATCATTGGGAGGTTGCGCGCGATACTATCGAGGGAGGGATTACGTAGGTTACGGCGTATCGAAATAGGGAGAAGAGGAGAGGAGGGGATTGATTGATTGGAGGGAGGGTTTCCGGAGGGAGGCTTCAGTTGTAGCGGTGTTTGTAGTTGGTGAGATATGGGCGTTATGCGTGCCGGAGGGGTTGTGGAGTGTGGTTCTCGCTTGTAAGAACGAGGAGAAAGGGAGTTTGAGACTGGGGTTTTGAGATGGTTATAGGTCGGCGTGGGGTGACATGAGGGGTATGGCATTCGAGAGGGGCACAATGAGGGGGATGGCATGTGATTGGGGGAGGGGAAGCTAATGGGAGATCGGAGCTTACTGCTTGGGCGTGGGTATATATGGCCGAAGGGGGAAGACAGGGGAGGGGGGAGGAAGGGACACTGGGATAGGAGGAGGGTGGAATAGGGGGGTTGAGTGAAGGGGGATGGGGCAAGGGAGGGGGTGGGGGTGCGGGGTGCGGGGTGCGGGATATGGGGGCTGGGCTGAGAGGTGTGAAGTGTGGAGTGTGGGGGTTGTGTTTGTGTTTGTGTAATGGGGATAGAACATTTATCAGAGGAAGAGAGGATAGCGATTCGGGTTTTTGAGTCATATTCCTGCTTCAGAAGAAGTCGAAAGACGGCCTACTCATCTCTCTCCTCAGACCTCGGACATCACATGGGACAAAAGAAAGGTAAGAAAGAAGGGAAAGAAGGGAAAGAATCCGAGAAATAAAAAACTAAAAAGAAATACAAACAAACGAAAGAAGGAGTGTGCGGATCCGAACCCAGAACTTTCCAAGTCCGATGATGAACAGGTATCAACCATACACTTTGGTGCCAAACCACTCGAATCGATCAGATAGACAGATCGAGCAGCCCTCTACGCCAGGGTCAACTCCATAACACTTTAATGACTCAATTTCCTCATCATACAAATGGACTGTACCGCAAGAGTCGATTTGCTAGATATTGGTGAGGTGATATGCGATGCGGATAATGCGGAGCAAGAAAATGGAAGGTGAGGGTGTTGGTTGAAGGCGAAGGAACAGTGGAGAGGGACTATGGGTTGAACCGTGAAGGTTGGTTAAGGGGTGCGAGTTCGCGGTATGAAGGCGCGTTGTATATATAGTAGCTGAAGGGGGATTAGAAGTCGCCCTCGGATTGCTTGAATAGTGGGGTTCTCCTCGTTACTAGAAAGTATGTGCTAGATATCTCCAGCCATCACATCTAGACGCATCTTACCTCCCAGATCCCTCCGCCTCCCACATCTTCCCTCTCCCCGCCTTTCCCCACCTCTCAACCTCCTCTCCTCCAACCCCATCATCCCCTCCCCAGCCCTCTCCAACTTCCCTAAGGCCCACAGCCAACGCTACGCCCTCTCCTCAACCATCTCTCCATTCTTAACCCCACTGCTATCGCTCTCCCCCTCGCCCGCTCTCTCCATCTCGCCCGCTCTACCCACCTCGCCCGCTCTCTCCACCTCTCCGGCTCGGATGGCCGTCTCACCCACAAGCTCAATCTTCGGACCTTTGAAGTTCTTGCGCCCGTCGAGGAACCATTGGACGGTGCTGATGACGAGGACGACGAAGAAGGCGACGATGCAGTAATCTAGATGGGGAGGGAGGGGGGTTAGGTGAGTTGTGAGGGGGGAGTGGGGAGGAGGGAAGAAGGGGGGGAAGAAGGGGGAGGAAAGTAGAGGAGGGAGGGAGAGGAGGGAATAGAGGCTGAGAAGAAAAGGAAGAGGGGGGAGACTTACTCATACTACTTCCCGTCGTTGGGATATCAGGTGGGAAGAGAAAGAGCACAGTGGTGACGAGCACGTACGCGATTCCGAGCTGCCGTCAGGCTTAGTCCCGGATGCTTCACCATGCCGTCGCGTTTTTGCTGGGAAGAAGCGAGGCTGAGGGAAGACTCACGAGATTACAAAACCACCCCAACAGTCCAGGCAGAACGAAGGCTCTCGGAGGCAAACATTTCCTTCCCCTTAGGCAATTCACTGCCGGCGGAATCGCATAGCTAACTCCCAGCGCAACCACGCTTGCACTGATGATCGCATTGAACGCACTGCTGCTGCCCAAAAAGATACACCCGAAAATGACCACACAAGCCGTAGTAAGATAAAGCGCGTTGAGCGGCAACTCCAACTTCCCATGCACTCTGGCAAAAAACCGGCTGGCTGGCAATCCGCCATCTCGGGCAAAAGCATAAGTCATACGGCTACTTGTCGTCATGATCGTAATTGTCGCAAAGAGCAAACAGATCAGTGGGAATAGAAGCAGACAGATGGAGCCGGCGTGGCTGTTCGTGGCGTTGAGGAAGATCTGGAGTAGAGGGCCAGCGGCGGAGCTAATAACGTCTTGCGGGTTGCCGGCGACGAAGAGGAGGACTGTCAGGAAGATGAAGCCGGTGAAGACGCCGATGGCGACGCAGGCGATCATAATTTTGGGGCCTTCGACGCTGGGGTTCGGAATCTCTTCGATCATGTGCGCTACGGCGTCCTGATAGGTGAGTTAGTGAAACAGACGGAGGAGTGGGGGATATCAGGAACGGGTGGTGGATGGAGCGTACGAAGCCTGTGAGTCCTAATCCGGCCTGTAGGAGCTGAAGGGGCTGTTAGTGGGGGAGTCGAGAAATGCAAGGGGTTCAGACACGGACACCAAGGAGCCATGCAATTCCATCCGGCCCTGTTTTCAGTAAGTTGTGGATCTTTCGTCAAGCGTAGAACTCCACTCACAGCCGGTTTCATTGATGAAGGTCCGGTAGACAAAACTATTTCAGTAAGACAATCAGTATTCAAAGTGTTTTGCTTGGACTTACTCTCCGCTCGAGTAATTCGGGGACGCGCAAGCGAGTACGGTGATTGAAATGATGACAAAGCCGGCAATTGACCACGTAACTACGCACTATCAATCACCTGTGCAGGAAGCCGTAGAAATGAGAGAACTTACAAGCGCCTTTAGTAATCCAGGGAAGGAGGCTATTCGCGAATGCATTGGCGCAGAAAGCGACTATATTGTATCCAATATAGATCAAGAACTGGTGCCATCTTTGCGGCACATAGCTCTATATATTATGAGCCCTAGGATTGATCTATGTTTTGTGAAAAGGCGCGCATACTTCATCATAGAAAGAGATAGCGCCAAGAATGAGCTGGCTTCCGAGAAGACCGCCTGATGCAACAAGTGCGATCTAGTGAAAGTGTGAGAGAGTTAGTCGCTTCGCCTGTCGGGAAGAACTTGTACCCAGCCAGAAACATTTATCCAGCCTGTGACCCATGACAGAATGGGAACCCATTTCTTCCAGCTTACTACGCAGGTTAGATGCTAAAGTAAACGACTGAAGATGAGAGACTTGCTAACTAAAACAGGGATTAATTAGGGTTATTCTCTGTGCATGCGATGGGTCCAGACCGACCTGCAACCCAATGGTATTGTCCGCCAGCCCTATGCTCATAAGCATCCACCGAACGTTATCGCGGCACAGGCTTACGTAGGATAAGCGGAGAGAAACTCGGCTAAGGAAGCCGCGAGACAAAGATTGCAGATCCCAGCAGCGACCAAGCCTATGCAAAGATTTGCGAAAATCCAAAAAAATAGGACAGGTTGACGTACCCCAGATGACAGAGGTCGGGCCACCGCTTGGTAGTGCAAGTGACAAGCTTGCGGATAAAGCAGTCCACGACTAGAAGAAGGAGTTCAAAGAATCAATAATCAGACAGTTACAGGCCAATATATCTGCAAGAGACAGAAGATGTACATTGAGAATCGCAAAAGACAGTCCCAGCATAGCGCTGTGGAGACCATAATCAGCAAGGAGTGTCCTATCCAATAGACCGCAGCAGGATCCGTACAGCGAAGAAAAGTTGCGGTTTAGCTCCTGTTTATGGCCATGGGCGGCCAATTGCGCAGCATCATCCAAATGCTGGTGATGATGCTTCATGGTGGCGATATGACTACTTATGTAGCGTAGATGCAAATATTACACGTCTCACATGAGTACAAACCAAAAGATAGAATAATCGTACATCGACAAGATCACTGAGGAAAGCACAAAACAATCTTGTAGTCAACACCTGGCACATGACGCGGAGAATCAGCTGGAAATACCAACGGTAGTCAGCCCATACGGTAATAGGACTAGGTTGGGGCCCCGCGCTCTGTAGGCCGGCATGCTCTTACGGGACGTGAGACAGCACCGATCGTGTATAGCCAACCTGAACAAGTAGGAATAAGAGACAGATAGCTGCCACAACGCGCTTCTGGCGCATGTCAATGCCTTAAGCTATGATGTTCTTGGCTTGTGCTTGGCCTTCTTCCAGCCATACAGACCGACATTGCGTTGCTTCGCCAAGAGCGACCTGGAGCCCGGCTAGCCGCTTCGAGGTTCTGTGGTGCTTGTCGGATCTTCAAGAAAAGGGACAGAAGGGATTCTCTTCTTCTAGACGTTCGACCAAGGAAGACGCTCATATGCAGATTAAAGCTAACCATGTTGAGGTTTTCATGAGTATCGTCGAATTCAAAATTGGAAAAGATCACCTTCCCCGGATCTCTTCTACTCAGGATCTCGTCTTCCCAGGATCTCTGCGTTCTCAGGATCTCTCTCTCCACGAAAATCTCCTTCTGAAAGCCCGACGGATTCGCAAGGAAATCCCCAGAGCGGTTAGACCAAGGCTTAGGCTGACCGGGCCGTTGGTCATCTCTCCACAAGCCCTTCAGCTTAGAGATCCAACTTATACGGACTATTCCGCACCCATTCGTTCGAATCAAGACCAGAGTCCATCCCGCTCAGCTCCAATGAACTCTGCTCCGCCTCCACAAGTACGCACGTAGTCCCCTCTACCTCGTGCTCTCGATTCCCAAGTCTGCATAGGGCAATTGTCCCATTCTCCGCCTGCTTGTCCAGTACCCCGAAAAATCTGTCGTCCAAATCTACGCTTTTGGTCTTGTTCGCTAGCCAACGTGCCAGGTCTGAAAGTCTCTGGCCGACGAACGGCGATGAGAATGAAGAGTCAATGGGCGCTCTGGTGGCCTGCTGGCCGGTGCCATCGGGTTTCCGCTGCGGCGCGGCGCTGTAATCGGACGTTGCCAGATACCAAAACCAGTGATCCACAGTGCTGCCGTCGTGGGCCTTTTGCAGCAAGGAATCTAATGTCTGCAGCTCGCGTCGTTGACGGTCTTAATGGAACCTGAGCGCATTCGAACTTACCTGCGGAGACAGATCTTTGAGAGCGAAGAGAGCAAAAGGGAAGTGTACCAACATGCCCATGATGGGATGGCGTATATACTGAAGGAAAGGAAACCTCCACGCAGGTGTAATCCTTGGCGATTTCGAGAGAAACGTCGCCGCTGGAAGGCACAGAAACGGATCACTCGAATTAGCGGGTGAATTGTAAAGAGGAGCCGAAGCGCTGATATGGAAGAGATGAAAGCCGGCCAATGTAGCAAAAACCCAGGTGCAGGGCCATGTGTGTAGGGCGGGATTCATTAGACACCAGACAAGAGAGATTTTCGTCCTTCGGGATGAAATAACCGCAGGACCGGTGCGATTAGTCGATCCGTGAAGTTGGTAGGATGCCGGATGTCCCGTCATTTATACACACTGGCGCTACGATCGGACCCTCGCAATTAATAGCACGCACATGCTACAGTCGCCAACACGGTAATCAGTCGCAAAGCCTTTCAGCCGACATGCGCAATGTCCTGATCATATTGGAAGGATTAGGCAATCAGCTAGAAGTACCGTTCAGATTTCTAGCTCTAGGGCCCCATCAAGGATCATAAGCTAGATCCTACACGGAGAAGTAATCGCCGCTAATCCTTTGATGGATCGGATCCCATGTTCCCCGCATAGCACTCCTTTGGCTTACTCCTCTGGATGAACCTCAGCATCATCCGGCAAGACTCTCATAGGCAATTGAGCTCAACGTCCCCCACTCGCTATGTTGCGAGTGGCTGACCAGACCGGCAGCGACCAGGATGCCTCATGCGACCAGATGACAATTAGTAGTTCACTCGTGCATCAAGGAGTAAAGCGGAGAGGCCAAGGGTACTGTGTAAGCACGTCTCGACCAGCATGGTGTCAATCAAAAATCAGGTCTGTAAGCCGAAAGAGCCTTAGAGTACCCAGCATATCTGTTCGATCCAATCCGCTAAGATACTTCCAGAGCCTTCCAATAAACCCTACAAGAAGAGTACATATAGTATCAAGACACAATACCATTCATCCTTGTTCAGCCTTGTGCTACCGTGGGAACGACGGACTGGTCGTAAGAACGGAGTGCAGTAAGTCTCCGACTCATCGGCACATGCCAATTCGCTTGGTACAACGACTCAAAATGAAATGACTTGCTGTACGCATTTCACATGATTCTTACCCTTAACACGTCAGCAACCCGCTACGATCCAATTTGAGCATTTCGCTTGCAGTGAACGGGAAGGGATTCTAGTTTAGCGGGCGTGATTTTTCGTTGTCAACGCGATCCCGATACTATTTCTGGTAATCGATTCCTTCTTCTTCGTCGTCTGTAGGCATCTTGTTTTCAACATGTCAGCCTCCCACACCATGCAGACTTTCAACCTGTTGAGAACAGGGTAGGGCCAAGAAGAAAACTTCCTGACCTGGCTGAAACCTTCTAAAGCCTGGATGAACAATCTTTTTTGGGCAACTAGGGGCTGAGGGCAAGATCGATTCGTTCCGCAAACTCAAGAGTCCCCCAACACGCTTCCGGAATCATCTGATCCCAAGGTTAGGTGTGCCCTATGTCCCTTGTTCTTTTCGCAGCCACACATGAACGACGCAGCCGTCGCCCGATCCTACCTGACCCTTCAGTCGAGAAGACGAATAAGAAAGAGCTTGTAACAAATTTCGCATACACGAGAATATGTAGAACAGAACTCGAAGTTCTGAGGTCTGCCTTTTAGCTCGTATTTGTACTCCTTTTCTTTGTGTATCTCGTTGCGTTTCGACATTTCATGGGCAAGTCTCGTAGAAGTTTTCCTTCTTGAGGGACTGTTTTGACTTCCGTTGCCCTATCGATAGATCCGAAGTCAATTCTCGGGACCAAACTCTTGGTGAACGTCCCGCATAGCTCCGGGTAATGTATATATAGACACAATTGATCAGTTTGGACTCCACATCTCGTCCTAGCCGCCAGAACCGAGATGACATTATCAGCTGGAATTCTTGGTTGGTCGTAAGAATGGTTTCATTGTAAGCAGAGCGGAAACAGGAGACCCTACGAGTATAGGGTGTCCAACCACTTGCATGCTCCCGCGAAGTTGACAAGGTCTTGGTGAACGAGGTGTGGCAAGAGTCTGATCACCAGCTCATTCGGTAGCTCAGACCACCTGCCGGACGGCGAAGAATTAAGTGAGTCCCGTGGAGAAGACGTTTTGAGGGAAGTCCACCTAGGGCTAAGGCCAAAGGGGATACAAGGTCACCGAGGCGTCCTTAAGCTCGAAAACGCATAATGCTGAAAGCGGAAAGCAGAATTCAGACCACAGGAAACGACCAGGTATTGGCGAGGAATTCGTGATCTTCGAGGCTATCAATGTAGCAAGCTTGAATGTTTTGGTTTCGATGTTCCTCTTCGCCTTAACGTCTTGTTCTTCGGAAATCTTGACTACTCTACGCACTCTCCCTTGCTTTCGTCTTCTCTACAGGCCTTTAAGCCTCTTGTGCTCGGAATTGGCGATGTTGAGCCAGACCTCCGCATTTTTCTATTAGACTCCTATTCTGATTGTACAATATGTAAGACCGCCCAGCGCGTTCCCATGCTTGGGTTCATCGATGCCGTGCAATTATTATTCTGGAAATATTTCTTATGCCTAGTGGACTGCTGAGGTATTCTTCCATTGCTGCACACTCGAAACCATGTAAGGTCAGTGAACCGATTTGCCTGTGGCATTCCGCTGTCTTTGTCGTTGTTCGGTTTGTGTTGGATTCGTCGACCAAGAAGAATGAAGGTATAGAATCTACGATCAGTGTAGCTGATCCAGACTTGGAGATCTGAGATATAGAGTGCTGTACAATGATCGTAAGACGGAAACCATCGTACCAGATCTCAGGAGCAGAAAGGTTCCGAAAATCTGTCGATGCAGATAAACAAGACCTTCATCTTCTCGAGGCTTGTTGCGATTGAAGTTGAGACAAACAGGGTTGGCATATTTCCACGAGATTAATGTGTGGTCTGATCTCCCAAGTAGTCGGGCATGCTGTGCCAGTAAAGCGGCTGTAATGGGTTTTCGTTGCTCCTATTGCAAGTCCACCAGGCCTGAGGAGAAGGTGAACTTACCTTTGGCAGCCTCTATCGAGGTAATTGTTACCTGTGGTCTGGGCGTTTCTGTATCTTGGTGGGCCCAAGCAAAGAATACTGCCTCCATGGTCAAGTCAGGTTTTCTTGGATCACCCGCTGCAAGACGCAGACGAATCCGCGATGCTAGAGAACCGCCTTCTACAAATAGCTTCAGAGAAATGTTTCGCTTCTCGCTTGATTCGATGATATATCAGGCACCGCTATTCAATACTTTGACTACACAGTTCTCTGACTTTGGGGGGCTCAAAAGATTCTGATTCCCAAACAGAGAGCTCGCGCGTCCCTCATCGGCACCGACGAACTTGTATTCGCTCCAAGCTGGGTCGACTACATCATAGCTGCGATAATTAGCTCGAGTACCATCCTACGAGGCTCGTAAGCTTACTCATCTGATTGCTCCTGCTGCGCCAATGTTATCTTGTGGTGTAAAATGATGCCGCATATCGAGGTTGGCACTGGATCTGCGCTCATCCGTGATTGGACACCGGGCAGTCCACAGCGACTCTGGATTAGGTGCCTCAGCCAGAGATGACCGCTTGTACGCCGGATGCTCTTGAGCTTAGCATACGTCGCCAGGCTTGTCGGCAGGATCCAGAGATCGACCTTCGGCACAATGGTAGCCTCATAGACTCTCATGAAGATGTGTTCGACTTTTCAGCCAAGATGGGTACCAACGACGCCACCCCCGAACCTTAACTGCTACATCTTGTATAGTGCTCGATACACTCTGACGAGCTTAACGCTCGGTATAGCCAGAGTATCATCTTAGTGACAGTGTCTGCCGCGTCGTTGGTCGGAGCAATCAGCATGCCATGCTCACCATGGACTTAGTACTCCATTGTAGTATTCTGGCCACGGGATGAGGATATACCACATGTCCACGACCTGCTATTCGGCTGACAGCTCCACGAAGCACCTTCCCCGCTGGTCGTGGTGTGTAATCAGGTGCTCCAGGGTGAATTTGAGAGACAGGATGATAAAGCCATCGGGTGCTTCGACTGTAGAATTCGAAGTCCTGGGGTCAACAGACAAGGTCAATGCTGAGCCACGGACTATGCTTCAACCGTTGCTGGACGGTGAATTCAGCCGTGTGAGCAACGCTATACGCTACGTCGGCGACGAGCTTGAACCACGCCGGCCCTCGTGCCTTGATGCTGCCAACAGTTGATCTCAAGTTGAACACGAAGAAGATATTTGTTTGCGAGACAGTGTGGGGTACGCATAAGTCCTGCTTGAGCTTGGTGAGTGCTCGGTACTTCACACTACTGGGCTCTTCGGCCGAGACCTTGACAACGACAAGAGCGGAACCTTTGTCGCCTCGATAGCATCTGCGGGAGCTTCTGTACCAACAACCTTGCCTCCTTGTAGCTTGAGATACCTAGCCTTGTCCAACTCTCGAGGGTCGAGCCCTACAGCAGGTAAGATTTCCTTGGACCACGCTGCTTCTAAGCGGTCTTCGAAGGGGACGCGCGATCTGTTTGGGTCAGTATTGAATAACGGCTCAATGAGTTCCGCCTGGAGGTTGTTGGAGCCGACGTTAACATGGAGCCATCGATTGATCTCCAACGCAGGAACTCGATGTGTCTTCGATTCCTTGAAGTAGACCACGACCTCCACCAAGGTACTGGCAGATCTCTTTAGCTGCTTGTACCGGAACTTGTGCTTTACGGAAGTATGTATCAGCTCTCCAGTCTCCTGCTCTCTGAGGACGAGCTAGAACCTGCTGCTGCCGTGCCAACCTTTTAGCCTGTACGCTGCTTTACGAGCTCGGCGATATTGGTACCAGTTCTTCTGTCATGAAATACTGCTGACCAGAAATGGCGTTCCGGACTAGCGACAGAAGGTGGTGCTAGTGAAGTAGAGCGACGATTCTGAAGTGGTTGCGAAGAAGATGGGTTTTGATCGTACGCTCTCAAGGTAGGTTTTATAATATTATAAAAGTCTCGGGCCCTGTTTGGACGACCACTTTGGTGTATCATGACAGTAGAACAAGAACACTTGGTGCCACCGAGCATATTTTCCCAAGCTGAGTCAATTCAATGGTCAAAATTCTGCTTTCTCCGCTACAAGACTTTACCGATTGGACTACTCACCACAGAATCTGATCCACAACCCCCAAAACCAATCTTCAAGTTGCGCTGACATTTCTGCAGTAATTGGGTCGACTTCATCGCGAGACTCTTGGCTATCTTTGAGAGTTGGTATTATAGTATACGAAAGTGTCAATAATTGCAAATAAACAACTGATAAATAATTTCAAGTCTTTTGAGCGCGTAATTTAATCTGTTAGCAAGTCTAAGCGATTGCAGTGAAAACTTCAAGCGGAAGGCTCTTCCACAAGAAGCGTCTCAAGGCGACGGACGCGTACTTCGCCAGGTATTGTCATTGTGGGGAGGCAATGTGGAAAGATCGATGAGTTCGGAGTGGAGTAGATTCTTCCTTGTAGCCATGATAAGGCTACTTTCGCCTGGTTCCCCGGGAAGCTGAACAGTATTGACGTCTCCGAGATCGGCTGGCAAACTGGGCGTCCATAGTAGAAGAATACGGCGTTGAAGGCATGGGAGTGATACCTTGCCCAAGATCACCAATATTAGAATTTCGCTGAGATATGTGAAGCTCTCGTTCTTGGTCTTCAAGGCGGCCAGGCCTGAAAATAGATCTTCTCCGTTGAATAGTCCATTCATTGCAAGACAGTCTTAACTACGGTCCTTCTTCCGACAGGTTTCACACATGCTGGCCGATAATCCCAGAGATTCCCAAAAAAAGGTCTCAGCGTTTGACCTACGCAGCAATGAGAGTTGCTCAAATGCATGTATACTGCTGGCTTCCGTTAGGTCACAACGAATGTGTGAGACCAGGGATATTCGAAATCTCTTCTCTCGTCTTGTAACAATTACCCAAGCGCTTGGTCCGCACATCCAAGACCACTTGTTTGACGTTATTGGATCAACATTATGGAAGCTCGTTGGCAGATGTTTGAAGATTTGCCGTTCAGTATCCATTAGGCTGATCCGAACTTTCTCAGCTCTAACGCGTCTCGAAACTTGACCAAAGTGGCTCCATTGACCAATTCATTCTCAACCTTCGCTTTCTTGTTCGGCTGTGACTGTCTGTGATCAGCTGTATGTGACAGCAAACCATACTGCAGATTGTTTACCCGGTAGTTGACGTAGTGGGTGGCGAGCACTAGGGTGATGCCCGCTGCAGCCCATTCGGCTGGAGAGTAGTCATTTTCACGCTTGAAGGCTGGCATCTACGATTACAATTCATATCACATTAGCCTGATCGTGCTTCGAAATATGGTCTCGCCAAATTGCTGTCCGCCTTGCGCGCTTCACACATATTATCCTGCAGAGTATCCATGGTCTTTCATGCTAGTGTAGAGTGCACTAAGGCAACTGAAAGTCTTCATATATGTGTATCTCCCACGAAGTGGCGAAAGCTGATCAGCCGAGAAGAACTGGTTGCTAAGGGGGCTTGCAAAGCTTGTTCGGGCTCTTGAAAACCAACGTTCTATTGTAATCCAAGTACTGCTGGTGAGATAAAAGGTGGAACTTCATGTTCAGACCACCTTTCCCACCTCTTGACAGCCCTAATCAAGGCAAGAGCCACCCAAGTGGTGGAACCACGCAAGTTCCTGGCTTGGCAGGGGGACTGACTCCCCGGTTAACTCAAATGACGGGAGCTGGTGGAGTATGTCTCTGAGCCTGGCAGCCTCAAAGGAATACTGTAACGACTATGTAGACGTAGGTTTTGACTGAGGGGATGGTTCGACGAACGGTTCCACAGACGGTTCGAGGGACTCGGCGTAGAATTGCTTTAGCGGAGAACTCGACCTATTGGACAGCGAGCGGTTCCTGCTTGCTTGCGTGCTATCCTGGTATCTTGATTGTGGTCTTTTCGATGACCTTTCTTGCATGGGCTATGTGGACTGGATGGACAATGGTAAGTCGATAACGATTGGAGGGTGGTATGGGGTCCAGCAGCCTGCAAGCTATCGGAGAGTTGTACACAACAAAATTAGGTATAGAGATCGATGTAGCTCTAGACTGCCTCACTATCATGCAGTAGCCTGAAATACAATCTGATGAAGCAATGTGGGGTAGTGGAACGAAGCTGAGATGGCATTGAGTGCGGACCGGTGTGTTCACAAACTGGCGGCAGTTGGGCTTATATTGTCAAGGCCGGCAATAGTGGAATGATGGTTGTGGATGCGGGTGCAGCTGCTTGTGATAATTCTTGTGACATTATATACTTTAAGTAGTCCTGCTCTAAGAGAGTATGAAAAAGATGAGATCAATAGTATTAGCCTCGAAATTTGTTGTCGGACAAATATCGCACTGAGTGAGTGCTTGAAGAGGCCGAGAGTATCAAGTGGTACGCAGCAAGAGCTGATCTGGGCTCGGGAGTCTTATTATGAGGGGGGATTGCGGAGTTCCGCGAGCGGCGTACCATTGCCTGCAGCTAGTGAGCATGCCAGTCAAACAACGAGAGAGGACTCGATACTAAACAGGCGGCATCAAAGCACGCCTCTTGCGCCCATTCCTAGACTATAGCACTTTCAGTTCTGCTGCATAGGTAGACCTCAAAGACCATGGAAAGATACCACGCCTCTCCAACATCTCGTCTCTAGTCACTCCTTCATCGTCGTATATTTCAAATTCCGGGTCTCCATCTGCCCAAGATGTGATAGCAAGAAGTGACTTTCATTCCGGTGGACGCATCGATGTGCTCCAACAGAAGAGAAGTTCTCTAGAAAAGGATTCCATATTTTTGTCATTGTTTTCTGCAGTATTCCGCGCAGACAATTCGTACTGTCACTCCTGTTCTGAGCAAACCCTCCCCCCGATTAAGGTTGTCCTCAATCTTCGAATCTTGCAGTAAATGCGCCCATTGATGTTCTAAATCCCGGTAATAACGCCTCCTCAGCACTTCTTCAACTAAAATAAAGCTGGTGAACGGCATTTTATGCCACACATTTCGATAGTGAATCTCGAGATCCTGGAAAGCCGACGATGGTTGAACTTAATCAAATGCCATTGTAGTAGAGAGGAAATTGAGATCCAGCAGCACGATCAAGGAGGCGTAATCAAGGCAATGCAACTTCAGAGACAAAAAGATCCGACTTAGCTTGATACTTAGCATGTCGTTCTTGTATATATGATATGTCGCTAGTACACCTTCTCTGCGTCGGCTGTTCCGCAGGTGAGTCAGTCTTTTCTGGCCTTGAATGGTATGCGCATCCCGCGAGCGACGCCGAGGCCGACATTATAGTGGGAGTCGTCACGGGAACTCCGAGTGTTGGCGTTCGAGGAGTTGGGATAGCTAAGGCTGGAGCTGCCGCGATCGCCATTTCGATTTCGAGCGCACGAGTACGAGAATGTGATGTAGTTAAAGCTGTCGCTTCAGAGACGGTCGACGTCGAAGCAGACACGAAGGGTTGCTCTCTGTTCAGTTGGCTAAGGAATGTGAAGAAGCTCGCCAGAGTTGATTAAATATCTCTTCGTCCGATTATCTTGCATTGCTCGTTGTATCGGTATTCTTTCCCAATCGAACACTCTTGGCGTTTCGGAAATGGAAGTTTGTTGGATCGCCATCGTTGAAATGTTGTCTGTATTCAGTCTATTCTTTGACACAGACATGGCTGTATCGTATCAAGTTGGACCAACTCTTGGCGTTTTTCTTTGAAGATATGTTTTGGAGGACCCTTGTATCGATATATACGAACCCGAACTCTGTGCTGTTGCAAGCAATATGTCAGCATCAATTTTCGATAAAGGTCCGAGCGTATAAAGATACTTCAAGAAGATTGCCTAAGAAGCCAGTGCTATTATATTGAAGCCTTCTGCGCAAGACTTCCATAGAGTCCTTCTAGAGATTTATTCCTGCTCTTGTGACATGTGCTAACGTACGGGGAATAACACGAAAAAGAGGTCTACCTTTTGCGTTCTCTCGCTCACCAGGGCAATCATTGTCTGGGTTGATTTCGAACCTGAAATCGTGACATTATTCTTCGTTTTTGGAAAATCAAACCAGCGAGTGCAGGGAGACCACTACGTCTTTTCAAGACCCATGTTCGGCGGAGGGGTAAACTTGTTGGCGGTCCGATATAGATCCTGTTCTTCGTTACTCTCCACTCACGGCTAAACGAACGAACAGCTTGCCAAAAGCTCTGAAATCTGGGGTCAACACCACAGCCTGACCAACTTCGTTGGATACGGCCGGGCGACAAGCTTACAGATAGTGTGGTAATTTCGAGCATAGCAATGAGGAATGAAAACGAATTGAAAATTGTCGGGATTTGGCAACGACACCAGTGGACGTCAAGTCCGCAGCCATGATACTGAGGATCTTGGCTGTGATTCGAGTCTCAACCGAACAGAAGGAGGTGGTGAAGTCGTGGAGGTGGATTCTGGGGCCGGTCGGCGTGTCAAAAGGGGCGAAGGTTTGTAGTCGATTGCGAATTCCAAACTGCACCTTACGTCCATATTTCTGCGAGCTGGAATAAGAATAGGGCCGCAGAACTGGGGCCAACATCATGGGGGACCGGCTCCATAATGGTGGCCGTGCTCCATGTGATGGCTGTGAGGGTAGATATGGCTGTATGGAAGCTCTGTACGAATTTGGTGAGGAAGTCCCTAGTCACCATATCTAAGGGGGGTGAGACACCTATCTATCTGAGAAGCGCTCCGAAGCCTGGTAAGAGCTGTCTCATAACCGCACATGCTGAATATGTTTCGTCGAGATCAAGGTTCGCAAGCGTTTGCAAACCGTTTCACACTATTGGTGCACTATCAGTTTAAACGGTTTAGTGCAGTTTAGTTTGAGGCATCCGGCAAACCGTGCAATTTGGTTTAAGAGGTCTACATCACGGTTTGCATCGATAGTTTATAGATATCTTGATCTATTGATTAATCATTGAATGTTTCGATTAATCCTAGGTAGAACCCTAACATAAATTTCAATACTTCGTCGAAGTGTCGAGATTTTTTTTCTAGCGTAACTCGAAGAAAGATTTTTGATAAAGAGTTGCAAGAGTTGAAGGTAAAATACGCTTAAAACCTCATTGACGAGTAAAAATTACTATTTAATATACTATCACTAGATCTATCGACGAGCGACTCGACAATCTAGCAGATTCAATAATCGACTCAGAATCGCCTCAATTGCATCACTAAAAGGCCCTCACTATCAATGCACTATCAGTTTAAACCGTGCAGTTTGATTTAAGACCTAAAACGCACGATTTAAGGCGAGGGCCAGCAGTTCAGTTTGGTTTAAGGCCTAAAACGCACGGTTTGCACGGTTGCGAACCTTGGTCGAGATGAGTGTCTGTAAGTGGAAAGAGTTGTAGAGGCGGGCCTCCCACCCGATACTCCTCAAATGTGTCGAAAACCTTCTAACGATCCGCAATTGTATTTGCGCCAACTTGTGTCGTCAATCCGCATACCTCCTGCTTTGCCCACGTAGCTTGCCTTTCATTCTGGCGTGGCGTTGTATTTGGTGGTACTCCTTCACCCATTGGTCGTCTGATTCCTGGTACGTTATCGCCATAGCAATTCTGTCTTCGCTCAGCTTGTCGATATCGTTGGCTAATTGCACGTAGTTTTCTTAATAGAACGTGACTAGCTCGAGCTGGCCAATCGCTCGAAGTGTGTCAGGTGCATTCTGAGCCATAGGATCCGGAAGTTGAAACGTTGATGCGTATTTTAACGCCATAATCCAGAACATTTCAATAGAAGATCGTAATGTGACTCAGCTTTTCTTCGAGGAAAGCCTCACGTGTCTTCTCGTCCTGCATGATAGCTTGCGGCAGCTGTGCAGTGTTGGTGCACGACAGATTGCTTCTGGAAGTTACCGGGAAGGTCATTCCTCACCCTTGAATCGTTCTGTACAATCATTCGCTTGAATGTTTGTCACTCGTCACTGTATGCCGGATTTCTTCTAGCCGATCCGTCTACAAAACGGTATGGCCAGCATGACTTTGTATCTTGCATGTTTTAGTATGCTCTTATTGGTCGGGTCTCATCAATGTGAGCTAGAAGCAGGAGTAGGTGGAGATTTGAAGCAATTGCTCATCCAAGCACCTTCTCGCCGCGGGTAGCTGCAATGGGACCGTCATGAGGACAGCCTCGGGCTTCAATGGTCCACGAATCGGCATCTCCTGGTCGGTGGTCAGCCGGCCACCTCTGCAGCCCAATACAAGTCTGCGTTGCCTCGAGTCAGCATCATTCTGAACGACCGCGGTCCTCTGTTGTAAAGCGTGGGTTGAGCGGTCTAGAAGTTTGATGTGCTCGAACGTTGATCGTACGTGTTGGCCTCAAGCTGCAGCTTCCGGTCCTCGTTCCCAGCATCGACTGTAAACTGTGCACCTACTTGCTTTCGAACTCAAGAAACTTCGATGGAAATTTTCCTGTCCCGATCCTCTCCACGCCTCCCGAGCGCCATGTGTCGCTGGCCTTTGTCGCCATCGCCAAATCGGTTTCGATAATTTCTCTGAACTCATCATCTTTGTGCAGTACGAATCTCTCTGAGTCGCTGGTAATGACGGTGCTGTAATTTGACGCGGCGGGGGAAGCACCAGCAGGTCTTGGGCAACGCCGTGAATTTATCGACGATTCCTAGTGACACGGGTATCTCATTCATTCCTGCATGTTGCGAAGGAGTTCATCCATCGAAGTCTTCTCCCGCCGCGATCGCGCCGACTTCATTGGCTACCAGATAAGGATTCCAGGTGTTATCGGCTTCAATGAAAGCCAAGAGAGGAAAAATATTCGATTCAGCTGTTAGCTGCTTCAAGAACACTGAATAAAAGGACTTCGCCGGGCTAATAAGGCTAGGCTCTTCTTCTCGGTCGAGTAGCCTGGATGACCTGCAGCAGGCCCATTAATTTGTTCTGACTGACCGCCCGGTCCTCTGATGTCCTCACGCTGTGTGCCATCTCCCCTGGCTTCACGCAAATACCACGTCTTGCACCTTTCATACTCCCTCGTAGGAGGATCAAGGTGGCGCTGTTCAACGATGGCTTGCTGTTTTCTGACAGTAGATATATGTATATCAATGACTGATAGGCAAAGGAGAAATAAGTATGTAGAGAGGGGCGATGATCACCAGAGTTTCTCTTGTTGTGGAAGAAACCAGGTTATGTCCACGAGTTTGAGACCCAATTGATCGAATTGCGAAATGTGGAAATGATGCCAATCGGTCTTCTAGTCCTGGCAAGCATAGAGAGTCACATCTAGAGATGGAGCCATACTTCTCTTTCAGCGTTCCTGCCTTCCAGTCTTATCTGCTGCAACTCCTTGTACGTGTCTATATCCATCGATCTCGCTCTAAATCTGCTGAAAAATTCGTACGTTATCTCTAATACCGAGACGATGTGTTTCGTGTAATCTTCAGCACGACAATTCTTTATCTTCGACATTCGCGGCTTGTCGTTTGAATCTAGTTGCTTCTATCAACGATCTTTCTGTATAATAAGCAAGGAATATGTCTGACTTCATAATCAGAAGCTCGTACTTGCTCTGCGAAGCGTTTATGCTGGCTCACGAAAAGACTTGCTTAAGTATGTTGAGAATTACAGAGATCTCTAGATCGAAGTGTTTGTCGTACTTGGAATTTGGGGCGAGCTCTCGTAGTCGCCGTAACATAGGTCCGTCGAGGAATTTCCCGCTACAGCGACGTCGACTCCGGATTGCCCTGACCATGAGCATGGTAATTGGCCCATTCGAAGGAATATTTATCTTTAAACTTACCGCAGTCAATCTGAAGATAATAACATTGAGACAAGTATACACATATAATTCGAAGGTATGATCATGGCTTCGCCTTAGTCGGGCTATGAGATCCACTGATTTGACGAGACTGAAAGCTCTGAGCACGCTGATGTTTGCGAGGGGAGGGTTACTTGCAAGTCGAGCCTTTACCAGGCAGTAAGAGATTTCGTTGTCGTCCATCTTTCGAGAGCGAATAGTCGGTAGGGTCGACGTTTTATGCTTTTTGTCTCACCCAGCTCTCAGTGCACATCCGATGTAGTTGTCAGAAAGCGTCAACCCCTGGAGCAATCCGAGTGTGAACTCGCGGCTTGACATCCTGACGACGCCTATCGAGGCCCCAAGTATTCCAAAAATGCCATCGAAAGTGAAGGTATCGAGTGCGTCGAGCATGTATCGAAGAATCCTGAGAATCTATGCCGAATTCCACCTTCAGCTATGCCTGCCCAGCAACTAGAATCGGCTGATTGAGATCTACCCACACGTAGTATCGTTCGTAGTCGTAAATTATTTGCGCTTCGATCATCCGAGTAGTCGCTGTCTTGGTTGCCGTATAGATTGTGCTCGTTCTACTCACAGATTTGGTAGAGTCTGCGGTAAAGACGGACTTGAAAGATCGTTTATCTTAGGCGGCCAGGACCCGTGATTCTCCTAGCCCGATCAACGAGCAGCTAGTCCACAAACATATCACCCGTTGGACTCAGTTTCTCTATTGCCCATTGCACGGGAAGGTCGGTGACATAACCTCAGATAATGATATCTCAGCCGCTAAATCTTTCAATTTCGGAAAGGACATCACCGCTGAATGAAGCAAAATATACAATCTGCGAAAGAGCAGGAATGATTTCGAGGATTGAATCCATGCTAATCGCCAGTCCTCAACAGCTCAACACTTGAGCAGCTTCAGCAAATTGCGGCGAACCACGTCTTTATAGTTCTGCTGGAGAAATCTAGAGTCTCAAAGCTAGGCCTTTGACTCGGGATTCGGAGATTCTATTGTGTGTGTCTAACTGTCACCGTCGGAAAATAATATTTCTATGAGCATACTTTCGTGGTAAAGTAATATTGCAAATATCTTCCAAGAGCAATTAGAATAGCAACATATGCCGTTCCACGTTGGAGGAAGATGTAGCAGACCTAAACATTTGTAGAGAGCCTGATGACATGTATAGTAGCTTTGAGTATATATTTTGAGAGAAGGGGACAAGATTGGGAGATAGAAGCCCATCAAAGGCTGCCTTGCGCTTCTTGTATCCTTCCAGCAGCGATACCGTCTTCGCCCCGACACTACAAGTCGGTGTGTAGAACTCCGCCGCGGCTTTTGACTTCATCGGGGTCGAGGTCTCAAGCTCCCCTGTAAACTTGTTAGCCTTGGTATCCCTAGGGAGGATAAGAGTATGTAGTTAACCCTTGATACTGGGCTCCCTCGCTGCCGTCTTTGATGATGTATATGTGGCGGGCCTACCGCTACCATCACCTAGGAATATTGAGTACCGTACGACTGTAAATTGGGTTACGATACTTACCCTCCTCCCACTGGGACGGGCCTTAAGTAGTTCGTTTATAAGTTGGGAAGATTCACATTTGTTCATCGTTGTGAAATTCCATCACTTTGGCGTGATCGAAGAAGTCGTCTGTCAATCGATTTATTCCGATTGCTGAGATGAGCGATGTGGGAATATCAAGGGCGCAGGCTGTTGACTTTTCGAAGCCGATTGACTCAAATCTGCATTACTTCACTTATGCAACACCTGTTAGTCACCTCCGCGTTAGGCAGAGTTGCGCAAACCAGATTTCGCACTTGCTGCTCTCTTAGAATTTGAGGATTTTCTTCGCGACTTCATCTCCAATTTCATAACCATCTTCATCCTCATCAGGATTTCCTCTGCCGCCCTTGCCTAGTATATTGTGGCTGACGTCCACTAACAGTCAATTCAGACCCGCCAAAATCTCCATCTCATCGAATCCCATCCTAATGTGTTGGTATTCACTCTCCGGACTCCCTTGCTGCGCTCTCGCAGCGTTTATTCGAGCCACGACATCTGGAAACAAGTACAGCCGTCGCGCACGTAACCGTTGCGCACGAAGACCACTCGATTTCCTTGCTCGCGCACTCCAGCGCTTCACGATTTCCAACAACCGGGTCTTCGCATGTCGGAGAAGTCAAAGTCCTTGTCGGACATTGTATGGTCAATCTATTGACGTTCTGTGGGATCCTCCATGGCTTCGCGCAAATACCACAGCTTACTGCATTCAAATTGCCCTGTTGCTGAAATCACTACGCGCTGAAGCCAATAATGAGCGTTGTTGATAGCGATGATCCTGAGCTTAGGCATATCCTGTTCCGTAACTCGGGAAACGAATAAGCGTTCCCAGTTCATGTCCTGCTTGGGTACCGGGATACCTAGTTTCCCTTTGCAAAAAGGCAAGGATCTGAGCGATCACCGGGAGCCGAGAAAAGCTGGCGCATTGGGACGGCAGACAAGTACCTTCACATTCCTCGAGCCCCATAGCGATTTAGCGAGGTACTCAAGACTGAGCTTTTGCATTCTGAGATTGTCGATACGTATGTGCAGCACGTTACAGCCCCAGAGTGTGCGCCACGCACCCACAGGACAGGTTAGCAACTTGTCATATGTCGGCGGCTTCAGGCTTGATTCGTCCGCATTTGGGTCGGGTTCATAATGCGACAAACAGACTTGTCGAAGCATCACCGAGGGTGCTGAGCGCCAGTAATACGCCCAATCATTCGCCCTTCCCATGCATAGCAAAATTAGTCTCTATAATGACGGCCACTCCGACAATATCTTGTGATTGCTCACGTTGAGTAGTGTAAGCTCAGTCAAGCTAGACGGATTGATAGCGTTCAACAAGGCCGTGATTGCAGGTCCTGGATTGATCTCAAGGTGTACCTTACTCAAGGACGTAAGGATGCACTGGTGCTGAGAGGCCTTGGAGATATATATAGTAGAATAGAATTGTTTGTATATGCAGTGGTGAAGTAGAGGAGGGGGCAGGAGAGACAGTCCTTAAATACTTTTTTTGGATGTCTAAAATATTCATTGTCCTTTCCTGGGAATTGAACACTTTGACTTCACTCAGAATTTCGGTGTTAATGATCATTCAATATTGGGTCTCTTTGAGTGTTGAAGTGCGACATAGCCATCTTCGAACATGCATCGTTGCTGGAGTTGTCGGTATCTTCACCCCAGATCTACCTTTGCTTATGAGATGAATTCACTTAATATATGCTCCATGAATCTCTGACGCACGGCGGACAGCGTAGGCGGCTCGTCTCAGAGTCAGTTGATCAGGCAGATAATAGTGTCTTTGCTTTGAGCTTTCCTAAAGAAGTTTTGGAATGATCTCAAGATGTTCGTTGGGATAAGGTTCGCACGTGGCGTCGTGTCTCAAAAAAAAGTGGGTGCAATACGGATAACTTAGCGTCTTTCGGGCAGGACTTGGTGGCTGCTGCGAACTCAAGCGATTACTTCACAAGACTGATAGATAGAAATGTTCCGAATAGCTTCAATGAAAAAACGGTCTGATGGTCAGGAGCATCATAACTAGGCATAAGCCATTTTCATTTTCCGCCTGTCGACAGCTCTGATGCGTTCAATCTGAATGCTCTCTTACCCTATCATTTCCATGCAAGTTTTAGATCCTAGCCTGGCCAGTCGTCTCGTAGGTCCCCATGTGCCACACCGGAACCTTCATGTCCAGGTCTGACCCACTATAGCCCAAGTCTTCAGCCACCAACATAGCCGCCTTCTCGCCAATCAAGAGCGCAGTACTGTAGGTGTTACACCCGACATTATCCGGACAGATACTCAAGTCCGCACACTTCAGCCCCTTAACCCCATGCACATTGAGCCGCTCATCCAGCACACCATGCTTCACAATGCTGTTACCCTCCCTCGGCGCCATCGAGCAGGTTCCCAAGCTGTGCCAGGTGGTCTCCACGTGCCGCTTGACCCATTCCTCGACGGCGGCGATGTCGGCGGCTGTGTACTCCAAGTCTTCGCGGACGTTTTCGACCTGGGAGGAGGAGACCATGGAGGGTTGCGGGGGGCGGCCCGGCTTGGTTTGAATGGACCAGCTGCCATGTTGGATGCCGGCGGAGATGTGGTTGGGGCCGCCGTAGGTCTTGGTGTCTTGAAGATTGAGGTCTTGGGCTGCGGCAGGGCTGTCAAAAGCGTAGAAGCTGGTGTTGCCCTCAGTATTAGTGCAATAAGGTGATGTGTTGAGTAGGGGCGAAGGACATGGGCGAAGGAATTGGCATGTGATGGTGGGAGGGAAAGGACTCACGGATGCATGCCAGTGACCTCTCCAGCAAAGGCGTCCATACGGCGAGCTGTCTCACGTGATTTGATGTAGCCCCAGACCATGGGGGCCATGTCACGCTCGTCATTCATGAACCCGGCGTCGAAGTCCGGTGCGGCATAGGGGTCTGTGGTAGTGATGTGGATTTCGCCGCGGGAGAATGGGTACTCCAGGAAGTGGAACATGGAGAAGAAATTGCCCGGCGGGACAAGCATGTGATCTCCGAAGAACCTGTCACAGTGTGAGTAGCTGTCTGTGGACTGGATGATGAGGTTGACCTACCCGGAGATAACGGAGTAGTGCATAACTGGCTTGTCTGGTTTCTTGGCGAAGTAGCTCTCCCATCCAGAACGAAACTCTTTCATGTAGTCTTGCTTAAGCTCTGGCTCGGTAGGTCGGACCTTCACGCCCGCCTCGATACCATTGGTAGCCAGCGGACCCGTGCCATTCATGTTCCATTGATCGAAGACCTTCTTCTGTGTCTCAGGGTCACCACGAAGGAAGTCATCAAAGCTCTCGGTACCAGGCTTGGCACGATAGACAGAGAAAGTAAGGTAATGATCTTGGAAGTTGAGACCGACACCCGGAAGGTCGACTTTGGTCTCGACGCCGACTTCCTTAAGCTTCTCGGGATTACCGATACCGGAGCGCTGAAGCACAAGCGGAGTGCTGAGCGTCCCGCAGGAGATGACAATTTGCTTGCGTGCTTTGATCTGACGGGTGCGATGCAGCTCGTTAGGGGTGAGAGGCTTCATTGGGCAGACTTGCACGGCGGTGGCTCGGTCACCATCGAAAATGATTTTGTCGATCTTGGTGTTGCACATGAGGTATAGGTTTTCCTGGTTCCTTTTATGATTAGCTCTGATCCTAAGATGTGTCTTAGTACCGCTCCTACCTCATAGTTGAGTGGATGTAGGCGTGAGCCGAATCACTACGGCGGCCAGTGTCCCTGTTGATCCACTTCAACCAGTGCTCCGCACCATGGCCCGTGACTAAGTCCTGAAGGTCATCGGTGACAGGGATATCCTGAGACTCGGCAGCCCGAAGGAAGTCCTGAGCGATTGGGTATGTGTAATTCCCAAAAGACACCTTGATGGGACCTTCGAAGCCGTGAATATCACGATTGTGGGAGGCTCGCTGGTATGTCTCATGCTTTTTCATCAATGGGATTAGCTCCTTAGTGGTCCACCCCTTGGCTTGAAAATCATCGTAGTCTGAGGCTGAGGCACGGGTATACATCATCTAGCATTGATAAGCATAGAGGCAGAAAATTGTCGACAAGTTACACATACAAAGTTGATGCTAGAGCCGCCACCTAATATGTTTGCACAGGGTACAATGGCCTTCCTCCCAGAGAGCCATTTGGAAGGCCTCGAATGGTAGAAGGAGGCAGTCTTCGAGTCGAGCTTCATGTTCCTAGGATAGATCCCAGGCCTACCGCAAATGTTAGCCTAGGACCTTTGTGGAGCTGTCATCTGTTGATCCCTTACCTGAAGACCCATGGGTTGTTCAGATTGTTCTCACCACCCTCAATCAAGAGAACAGTGAGGTTCCTGTCGAGGTTGGCAAGACGGCCTGCCACAACACATCCTGCCGAACCACCTGTATGCTATGATTAACATAAGGAACGAAATTCATGCCGAAAGATTGAATTACCTCCACACACAATGATATCAACTTCTTCGGGAATCGTCATGATGGTCTGCTATCGAAGGGCTGCTTTGTTGACTGATACTTTACGGAAGGATAGGGTACTGCTTTGGCGGACTCAAGGCGAGGCATCCTGCGAGCCGGGTTATATGCTTGGTGAAGTCCCCGCAGCTCGAGGTGCCTCCTCGGTGCTAGAATCAATGCAGGCCTTTCCAACAGCCTACTAGACGCCAGCGGCTTTGGGGCAGAAGCAACTACTTTGCCCAACAGAGTAAGAGCTACATTGCTTGGACATGATCCTACAAGCCTGGGCGTACATGCGGTATTCACAGGACGCTTCGAATCCCCGAGCCCGGACCGTATAGAGGGGAAAGCCCCAGAATGGGTTGCGGAGACTTGTCGGATATGCTTGACAAAAGGTGTAGGAGCCAGAACGGTTTGCGCATGACGATCCGTGCCTGACGATTGGTGGGCCGTTTGTAAGGTGTGGAAGTCGCTGCGACCTGACACTGACAGAGGTTAAAATGCGCGATAGCGCCAACCACTAGTTTGCAGGCCGAGGACCTTTGGGCTGGTGCTTGAAGACAGCTTCCCCTCATTGATTGACGAGTTCGGCGTGCTCTTGAGGGATTGAGAATCGTAGGCAGCGTATAGCTGGGCCCTCACTTCAAGGTATTGGCTTTCGGGGTTTCAATGAGGGAGTGGTAACATGTCCTCGTTATAATTCAATAGCTGGAGTCGGAAAAGCTTCAGTTCCGTTGTAGTACTAGAAAATTTCCTTTCGAAGGTACAATGCCTCGCAACGCCTAAAAGTCCTAATTGGGATGGCGACCGTTCTAAAGCGGGTGTTGGCGAGCTTCCCCACCGTTTGATCTGCACTGCGGAAGCGCTAGCCATTAGCAAATTGCGGAGAAATGCCACGCATCGACGATCTCTTTGACAGCAGTCTTTTGAAGTTCGGGTCTCGACCGAGGGAAGGTTCTGTTGGTGTGGGTGGACGACACAGCGACCGACCGATTTTTGTAGTTGGAAAATTATTGGTCGACTGAACCAAAACGGTGAGGCCCGCCGCACGGGAACGATTCAACCATACCCCGACAATTTTCATTGAACAGTAGACGTATAAGCCCAGGCTATTGTCTCGAGTCCGACGGTGGCTAGCTTTGTGTTGTGCCTCCACATGACACGGCTCTCACGGCAAGTCGGGAGTAAAGAGGGTCCGTGTGTAGTAAAATTCAGCTCAGGATGTGGGCGAGACTGATCGGCTCGCTGGCTTGCATTGCGACTCTCGTCTAGGAAAGGGACAGAAACCAACGTGCAGCTTACATTGGCTCGGGTCGAGAAGATAAATCGTCCGTTCTGATTCAATGTCTGCTTTTGACAATCGCACAGACGCCATCGTACAGCTCGCCCTCCTCGGTCTGTGTCAATATCTTCGTGGTCTTCGCCTCCTGGTCCTTGCCAAATCCGTATTGCTGCAGTGTGCTCTCCAGACTCAACGCTTTCACCAGCTGATCAATAGCATCGCCCACGGTATGCGCATCTGCTTTGTCATGTCTACTCCTGCTTTGCCCTACATAAGGCAAAACCCTCGCAATCTGTGCCGCTTCAGCGACGCTTTGAGCCTTCAGCTTGACAACGCAGGCGAGGGAGATATATAAGGTTATCCCATGTAAAATGCCGTATGGAGATCCTAGAGCGTAGCCTATAGAGTGACTCAGGCCGAGCCCACATTCGATGTGTAGTCCAGCCGGAAAGAGAGAGTTAATTGAGGCCAGCTGCAAATTCGTGACGTAGTTTTCATTCCTTGGGTACTTTTTCCCCTTCGGCAGGTACTCTATAAGCCCTCGATCGCGGCCAAAGCAAGGGCTTTTGCAGGCGCTTCGGTGTATAGGAGTGGTACAAGTTCTCTACTGCATGATCGGGCGCTCAGATGTCAGTAAGAAACCACAGCTTCCGCGGTGTTTCCGTCCCGTTCTTCAGCATGGTATATGATAATCCGCGGTGCCAATGCTGGATCGCCCATACCAATGTTTGTGCCCCCGTCATCGATATAGCCAGCGAAGAAGGTACGTTCGGCGACGCTAAGTCTTGTAGGTATCGGAATGTGGTATAGAAAAGTCTCTCGTCTTTTGGTGCTTGCGGTACGATATGGCTTTGGCAGAGTCAGTCAGACTGCCTCCTCCCACGCTGACCAAGGTATCAATAGCTGGATCTTCCGCAACAGCATCGACGCTTTCATCCAGTTGCGCGACAGGCGCATGTTGCTTGGTCTTCGAGAAGGTGCCTGCAGGATGGGCTGATCCTAGGAGCTTCTCGACGTGCTCGATGAGGGGTGTTTTCGTCGCAGGAAATAAACCGACGCTAACCTACTCGTTTGATTTTGGAGACGGTAGGCACGACAATAGATGCTTCTCTACAGACGGACTTCCCGTGGTACAAGCGTTCAAGGCACTTGGGCATCCACAGACTAGAGGGTGTATTCTGTGTAGCTTCAGTCATGAATGTTCTGGGGCGGGCGATGAATGCGCAGGACATGCGACAGTTGACTCGAGATTTGCTTGGCTATTCGAGCAACGATCGATAGCATAGACTGATATGTTGCGCGTATAACGAAGCCATCTCACGTTGTGATATAGTCTGCTGGTATTCGGGTTCGGAGGTGGTGACGTCTCTGCGCGGGTCACGTGCTTGCGCACGTCTCCGCGCTTTCACAACGGTTGTCGCCCCTTGGCCTTATTTTTAGATCCTCGACCTCAACTTCTGGCAAGATGATTTCAGTCAACTTTCGCATTTCTTGATTTATTACTATCAAAATCTTATCTTTGATAAAGTAAACTTTGCGCTTTTAACAATATATTTTGATAGAGTTTAAATCAACATTGAGACAATTATCTAATTGCAAAGTTTTTGTGTTTCGAAGCGTGTCTCAAAAATCGACTTGAACTTCAACTTTTTACATGTTAATGAACTTTGCAGTTTCTATAGCTCTAGCAATTCTTGATCAAAACTTATAAGCAAAGCAAATTTAGAAAGCGCATAGTATTCAAAATAACAATAATTAATTTTGTATGTTTTAATAGCGAAATGCGAAAGTTAATCAAAATTATCTTGCTAGAAGTTGGGGTCGGGAATCTAAAAATAAGGTCAAGGAACGACAACCGTTGTGAAAGCGCTAATTGGGGATACGCGTGGCCGAGCTAAAGTATACTTCCATTCTACTACTGGTACTGTACGTTAGGTCCTATATAATTTCACGGCTTCAATTCCTCAGTCCAGATGTGCTACGCGATTCATGGTCGTGGCCTAGCCTGATAAAGTAATTCTTTTGATTGGGCGATTCGAGGTAGCAATGCATTGACAGCCCAGTCACAGCCAGAGACATTCATGGCTCGTTTCGGCGATCTGCCTGAGGAGACAGTCCTCGGCATCTGGCCCTACATACATCCCAATGCGATCGAAAGTTTTGCTTTGACTTGCCGAAAGATTTACAATCTGGGAGCCAAAGCGATCACCGAGCACAACAGGTTGAGGAAAATATACCGGGTTCTTGCCAACGAGCCCAGTGAGGAAACGGAAATGGGATTGAGTAAGCCTCCACGATCGGAGCTTCTAATAAACCCTCTTGTCGATATAATGCGCGAAGCACGCATTGCGTACTATGTCAGGGAAGTCAGAATGCAATATTGCTCGAAGAGCTGGGGCGAGATGTTTGACGACGCAGTGCGCAAGCGAGAGACCTACCGTCACCTTGACACATTGAGCCGCTTGCTTGAGGGATGCAAATACTTACGACAGTCAGAGATCAATCATTGGTGGTACCAGATCAAGAAAGGCAACGAGGGCCCGATGCTGGGACTGCTGCTATACCTTTCACCTAATGTTCGCATTATTAGCTTTGATTCCTACAACATAGAGGCAGGCCTTTGCCTTGAATTCATCAGACGCATGGCCCAAGATCAAACATCTTTGGCGCTGTCCCGTCTTAATGAGGTTACGATCGAAGCTTCAGCACCAGACGGCACAGAATATTTCTCCGCGCTTACCACCTTTGCACTTCTTCCTTCTGTAACCAAGATAATCGGGAGATACATTGACGACCACGGAACTTGCGATGGCGAGATTAGAACGGACTTAATTGGAGCTGATTTTCGACCAAAGGCTTCAAACGTCAAGACGTTGGAGTTACAATATGTCAACCTTCGTTCGAAGATTTTCAGTCGGTTACTAGGAATGTTCAAATCACTGGAGTCATTCGCATACTGCCCTTGCACATTTCGATGGCCTGCTGCAAAAATCTTTGATCTTGACTCCTTCGTCATCCGGCGTGCTGTCGCTTTGCACGCGAAAGACTCGTTGAAGACATTAACCCTACTGACTCGTGATAGAAAGAAGCAGTATATGGGCACGATCCATGACTTCAGATCACTAGCCACTTTAACGACGAATTAGGGCCTGCTACTTCCACCTGGGCAAATAGATAGCTGCATGCTCGCAGCAGCGCTACCAACATCGATTGAAGAAGTCACGTTGCTCGCTGATCGCAAGTTCAAACCAAGGCGGGGAAGGAGGTTGATTCGGCATCTTGTTGTTTGCACACGCTACGATCATCCAGGTCTAGGGATCTTCAGCCTCAAGCATTTAACGGTACCGGCTATGGAGATTCTAGGGAACGATAAAACGGTCGAAATCGCCCAAGCTACTGGACTGACTCTGCGATTGGATAGTACCCCCAATGCCTTCTCGGCTACCGAGACAAGGTAAAGGGTATAATCCGCCCCTTTCTTGGTTGAGTCTGGCTAAGCCACGCATAGCTCGGAGGAAGAGGGGGCGGACGATGGAGACATGGAGGACGAGTGATTGGAAGAGGATATTGCCAGATGTGTACCCAGAAGACTTGGTTCCGGAAGACGTTAATAGTAAGTAGACACGGCCCTTGAGGCTGGGTAGACCTGTAAGTCCTTCCGCTCCCCGAGCATGCGCCTCAAGGTGCGCATGTATGAAGATTCTACTGCCCCGCTATTGGAGAAGCATACAACGTGGAGCTAATCTTGAATAGGTTTGCAAATTCGAATGCTCAAGCCCAGCATGAATCGACGGTATTTATGGCTAGCGTTTGCCAGCCCTCAGCTTCTCCTCTAGCATGTTGCTCACTTGGCGGCAAACGAGCGTGTTCATTGTTTCCTGGCAATCATCGTCCTTCACCAAGCTTTGATTGCTTGTTTCTCGCTAGGAAATGATAGCATCTACTCTTATGGGACGGAGAAAAACGAAGCTGTCCTTTTTCTCAGACTTGTTTCCCCGGACCGCTTGTGGTTTCAGCTTTTGAGGCACAGAAACCCACTTCACTTCGTACGCCGCAGTGAGTAGGCTCCTGGGCGTTCACCCTTTAATTGATGACGTACGCGAATAGAAGCCAATACCGTAATCCTCTGCCCGTACGTTTGACCAAGCTTCACGATCTTCTAGAGTATCCGCAGCTACAGTACTTCGCCTGTGGAGTACTACTACCTTTTTTGCGGGCCACAATCAACTTATTATAGAACTGCAAAGTTCACAGAACTTGATAGTCCTTTTTGTCTCTCTAACTCTTGTTTGAAAATTTCCTGCGGTAGCTCAACTACGACCCTTTAGAGGAGTTTCAACTGTTTCGCTTTGTCGGCGACGCATCTTCAAGCCTTGATCATTCCATCACCCGTTTCCGGCAATGCTTCCATAAGATTCATCAAATGGCTTGGCAGTTGCGACGCTACTTTTCTGGAACCCTGTGAAGCCCAAGATTCCATGAATGTATCGGTGCGACCAAGATATAGCAAGGGTGTGACGCTATAGTCGAGTTGAGTCATGCGCTGGAAACGGCCACACTACAAGAACAGTCTATCTCCAGTTCCATGACTTTATTTTCAGAGGATCCACTTCTGCTAAGTTAATCGTCAACCACACCTTCAACCATACCCATAACTTGAACAAAGCCAGTAATTGCAAGACTTCCCATACCTTCAACACCACTATACTTCCGGAACATCACCCGCAGCAAGATGGCTCCGTCTTCTTCATGCCCAGTCAACAGGGAAAGTCAGTCGCAACCTTTTCCCCCTCCCAGAGGCAGACACCGCTAACGATGGTAGACCGCGACCCTCCCACAATACCCCACAACCTCAACCTCTCGCCCACCCAGCTCCGCAAGCTCCACCGCTACCTATCGCACGTCGTCGGTTTCCCCATCACCCTGCGCCAGACCTCCAACTTCATGGATGTGCGGCAAGGCTACGAGCAACATTGGAAAACCTACAAGGAGGAATACGCGAGCGGCTTGGGCCGCCGCCGTATTCGATGCTTTGAGAAAGACGACTTCCCAGTCCTGGAGTCGTACATGCGAAGAGCTTATCCGCCCAATTCAAAAATCCTGCTTTGGCACCGGAGAATTGATGAGGTGGTGAGCTGGTGGCTTCAACTAGAGGAGTCTGCTTGTGGTGGGGACCATGATTTGTGTCGTCATGATGGGGGTACCATATACTGCCATGGGGATAGAGAGGGCTGCTTCTTTTGATGCAAAGCTGAGTATGCTGCTTTTGTTTGCATGTAAAGCTTTCTCGGCGTCTTCGCTTAATCGAAGATATACATAATGTTGTCGATGACATGACTACACGTCCTTGGTCATACCCCAGCATCAGAAACCACGGAAAGTAGGGGCCATCTTCCTCTTTCTCTTCGCTAATTCTGAAGTTAAGAAAAAAGTATACCTGTCGACTCGATATCTTATCACATTCTTAACCCAAGGCCCATAGCCGAACGGCATGCTCCTCTCCTCACAATGTGTTGGTATTGACCGGCAATGCCACTTCTGACGCTTGTAAACAGCAGCTAACCGTGATAGGTCATGTATCTCCCCGGTCAGTAGCGTCACGGGATGATCGCCCTAAACCTGAATTTTTGGAGTGACAACTTGCTATGCGTTGGCACTTGGGAAGGCACCACATGGCGAGATAAAGGAAGCATAAAGAATCAATGACAAATCGCACCTTGACAGGCAAAATTGCAAAATATCTCACATACTCAGGTCTTGAACCTTTCCAGATACCTCGACGAACCAACTCCAAATTCACACCATACGATAAAACCTTGAGTCTCAACATACCAGCGCATGGATAATAACAGCTCTCCAACCTTCACCGGTTCACATTCTATACTGCAGCCTCTCCAACTAAAAGCCACTTAATCTCTCCAAATTGCCATCTTCATTCACATGCAGAAAGACTCCCGGAAAAACAAGAAAGATCTTTAACTACCAGTCCATATCATCAAAACCCCATTCCACCACCAAAATTACAAGCGAAATACATACAAGTACAACTTCATTCCGTTACTGCCCCTTTATTACCTTGCAATGTCACGCTACTATTACTACTTTCACTTTTAGCTCTTTCCATGCGTCTCTTTCTCTTTTCCACTAATTTATCCCTCTTACACTTTATTCCTTTCTTGTCCTTCTCGACATCTGTATTACTAACCTCATAAATACCCTCGTATTCATGTCCACCAGTTTCGCCTTATCCCAAGCAATAACGAAAGCAAAACGCAAAAAGCAATCAAATAACAATGTCGATTGAAATGCAAAGAATCAAGACTAGAAACATGAAAGGAGTTGCTAGAACTAAAATACAGAAAATGCCAAATCTCGATCTGCAGACACCATAGTAGGACAACCCCCAGACACGGTTGAGAATCCTCTCCCTCTCCACCTCCACCCCGCCTTCACCTATACCAAGAGGCCCAACCCGATGCATCCCTCAAGGCCCCCCCCCTCCCTCTCCCTCCCCCCTTCCCGCACACCACACCCCCTCCCTCCTCCCTCATCCCCTCACACCCCCTCCCTTACAGCACCAGCATCCACCCTCAACTCCGCAAGCGCCCGACTCCTAGCCGCGCGCTTTCTATGTACAAGGTGGTAGTACAGCACGCCTGCCGTGGCGATCACAATTGCAAAGCCGACAATAGTAGCCATAAGGACCCAGAACTGGAGGAAAGGTTGAGGGGGCATAGTGTGTTTGGGCTGGGGAGTGAGGAAGGGGTGAGCGGGTGGGGAGAGGGGGGGCGGGGCGTTGAGAGGAGATGAAGGGATGATTGGCAAGAGAGGGGGCGGTTGATGGTGGACTGGACTAACTGGATTGAAGTCAAAGCGGCCGGCGCTTCCTCGCAGTTTGTGGGATTTTGCTGGGGCCAGGGGTGCGGTTGTGGTGGGTGGAAAGGACGATACGAGAGGATGTGGCGGCGGGGGGGTCTTATATTTTCGAGGAAGGAGGGAACAATGCGCTTGTTCTGGATGTTCAGCACGGAGGATCAAGTATCTCTGGCAACTCCTCCTATGTGGGAACAAAGAAACCGGAGGATCCCATAAACGTAGCTTTCTGATAAGGGCGTTGTCCTCTTCCCTGGTTCCCACCTAATCTGTCGGAGTCCAAATTCAGCTTCCCTATGCAGCTCTTCCGTGATCGTCCAGTGGAGCTTGTAGATCGAGACTGCATCAACATCCGCGAATTCTCCGGTCGCTTACTCCCCTATCCTAGCCCAGTAACGTCTCTCACACTTTGTGTTCTGGCTCGCTGCATTCTAGCAGGCGTGTCTTCTCGATGGTTTTGGTGTGTTGCTTCCGTGACTGCTCGCAATGAAGAGAAAACAATAGGCATGAAGATGAGGGTACTCACGAGGTTAGTAATAAAGATGTCGAAGAATACAAGAAGGGAAGACGCATACAGAAAGTATAGAATGTGCTGAGATTAACATTAGGGGTAGTAGCGTGGTGTTCAGATAGTGAAAAGAGAATAAGAGAATAGACTGTGCTTTGTTTTCACGAATGGCTAGAAAACGATCCGGGCGAGTGGTATAGTGTACATATTCCCTTCCAGAAAGCATCTCCCCTGCAAATGTGAACTTATTACTCCAATCTCTCCCCGATTACAACTACCTATTCAGCAATTTCCAACCCGCAAGATACTCCCCACACCGAACCTGAACCCCAAAATCGCACAGCCTATCCATCGTCCCCTGAACCCTCACTGTCACGAAGTCCTACTCTGCATGCTTGGTCTGATCATGATCTCCTCCGAACACGTACCTCGTCCGCTTCGCCGTCTTCCAGATCCCCTCCCGCGTCGCCTCCCTACGCACCCCAAGCACAGCGTCATAATCCGGCAACGACCTTACCAGCTTCGCACGCAACTCAGATACCCATCTCCGCCTTTCGACCGCCATCCTATAAGCTCTCGCAAATCGAGCGCGCTTTAGACGATAGTGGTGCTTGTGACATTCCGTCGCCCACCACATCTTTTTCGAAGCCGAGAAGCTTTCCCATTGCTGGGGGTGGTGGGCTTGGATGTGCGCTCCGCCTTCGAGATTGCCGAGGTAGGAGATATTGCAGAAGCGGCATGTTTGAGGGGCGTGGTGGTCGTGGTAGTGGAGTTCTAGCTTGAGTTGGGAGGGAGACGCCACCATTGCTTCGGGGGGGCATTCGAGGCAGAGACGAAGTCCGTCGTCGGACATGCGTGTGCGGGATGAGTACCATTCGGCGAGGCGGCGTTGATCGTCAGTAGGGATTTGAAGCTGGGAGTGGAGTTTTGGGGAGGATGCGAAGAATCTTCGGAGGGCGTAGAGCAGTCGGGAGGATAGTATGAGGATAGCGCATGCGCCGGACAGCTCGCCTGAGAAAGTTGTTGGTCATGGTCAACTGAGCGTACTGAGCCTATACTGCGTTAAAACTAGGTAAGATAGAATGGTGGTTGATTTGGAGAGATGGGCAGGTTCCGGCCTTTTATAACCTAGAGGCATGGGATATGAAAGAAAGCCCTTGGCTCTGAGGAACTTGCTAATTATCGTGTACACAATACCTTTGTCAGGCATGATGTTCTTTGTTCGGACAGGGGAAGTGTGCTCAGTGTCGAGACAACAAAGGAAGGTTTGGCTTACCCGTTAGTGACAATGAAATCTGTAAGTGACATGACGTTCTCCAAACAATGGCATTTATGTTGAGCCTCGATGGGCTATAAGCCTGAAAGTCATCTATAGAAGGTACGTCAGCCAAGGGAACACTCACAGACCAGCAGCAACCGAGCATCCTTCCCCAAACTACAGAACAAGAGTCCGAACAGAGACAAACCACCACGTGAACGCAGCAGATCCGTCAATATGTGCCGTATAGTCTCTGGCACCTACACTCAGTGTCGGCACCACAAGCGATCGTCATGGGTCTACCCCTGCGAGGCAGGATACGACATCCCTCACAACCGCTGCAGAGCTAGACGTCTCACACAGCAGACGGTAAGGGTCACAGCTCCCCTACTATGCCCAGACTGCTATCGGGCCCGTGAAGACGAGATATGTCAGTCGTTTGACGAGGCCCGGAAAGACTTGAAAGAGAAAGTCGCAGAGTCGGCCGAGATTTTGGAAAGAGTGGAGGCAGCTTATGCTGCTATGCTTGTCGATGGTAGGGATGGAGAAGACATGAATTTAGAGGTTGAAAAGCGAAAGTGTGAGGTGAATGATATTGCATGTTTTTTGGATGGGTATCGCGAGTGGCTGAAAGATGTTGAACAGCAGCGAAAAGAGGAGCTGAGCCAGTTCAGAGCTGCGCAGGGCGTTTGGGGTGACGGTTAGCATGTTAAGTCGGATGTTGACTAGTATCGGCGGATGCGAGTATCCAGTATCTTAGGAGTGCTAGCGTATTCCATTTCTGCGAGCCTGCGCGACATTTTCTTGGGAGTCCAACTTGCAGAGTCTTTTCCGAAAAGCCCATATGAGACTCTCGTGGTCTTCTTCATTGTGTGACCCTATGCGGTCGGAGTCAATATTGTCAATGCACTCGTCTGCAACTCCTGCTTCGCGACTCGATTTCTGACCTTGACACCTATGTTGCACAACAGGATTTATCAATCTGCTTCAAGGTTCTCTCTTCATGCTGGATTTGGACACGACGAACAAGTCTACTTCTCGACGGAAAGTAATTATCGTAGTCCGAGTATTTGCAATCGAATTGAAGCTCGTCTAAAGATGAGATGTCCAGGATTGTATTATGGTGCTTCTTCAAGTGAGCTATTAATCCTGTCTTGGTGTAATATTGCTTTGCATGATTTTGGTATCCAATGATATATCGGTACCCAAAAGTTCAGAAGCATGCACCTACCTTATTGTAGTTGAATACCACGAGCTATCGTCGAACGTTATCGCATGCGCCGGCTGGGTGCCGATTTCGAAGGCTGGTAGACCAACAAACGTCTGCTTAGGAGGCTGGAACAACGTGTTGTCAAAATGGCGATCAATAGTAATTGCATGACCATTGATAGTCCATCGCCAAAATGAAGAACATCAAGAGATGATGTTGCTTTAGTAATATAGATGCAGGACTCTGAGAAAGCGAAGAATCCTGTCATCGATGCCAAGCGAATTAGCACTAAGTGGTGCTAGCTTACGGGATACACGTATTTCCTCGATCTTAGTGCTTCATCTCCCACTCGTTTTGTGAAACTTGACCCTCGACATCGAGAGCAACTTGTCGATTCCTAGAATCCTAAAACATCTGCGTTAGCAAGAACAGCACCGGGTGATAATTACGAATATACGAGTTTTGCAAGGATGCATGTGCCGATTTATAGAAAGGAATAGATTTAGTAGGTCAAGGTATTAGAGCTGGCGTAAACATCCCTCCGAGGATAAACGATCGACCATCGACCGCGGTGTAGGAGAGTAACTCACCCAGCTCCCTTTCTCAGGTAGAATCTTCCTCGCCGAGCCTGCAGTCTCCGATGATGATCGCTGAGAGGCAAGCCTCCCTTGATAATACAGATAGAGAGGACGGAAGACTGGCGCATTGGCGCAAACGATGCCGATATTGACTTCCGGCAGGCGCCATGCCACGTTGCTAACAATGGCCCCTGAGGAAGACACTAGGGTTTAGCAGGCTTCGTAAGTGATTGAGAGCGGCAACGGACGTACAGGTAATGTCTGGCTCCTTAATGACACCGGAAAGAACAGTCCTTACGGTGCAGCAAGCAGCGGTACTAGAAGACCGTATTAAGCAGAGTCTTTCAGTAGCGAGGGACAAGGTACGTACATTACCCCAAGGCCCATTAAAGTAAACAACGCAATCTTTGTCCTCAACTTCACTTGCAGGCCTCTCAGAAAAATTGCAGGAAAGGCTGCGCACAACAGATCGGTGATGATCGATAGGACTGCCTCATCCGGTGAGCGCTGGAGGAATGAATTGTAGACGAATGGGGTCGCGTCGTACCTCCCTGAGCCAGCGCAATCCCTTCAATCTGCCCGTCGCTCAAACAAATCGCGTCGACACCAATGTCCCAATAAGCGTTCAGTGGCCGGCAGATGCCCAAGAATAACGCAATACATGTAATCGTGCCCAGTACCAAGAATCCAATGAGCGAGAATATTGCAAGTCGAGTCCCCCTTGAACCGACGATTCGTAGCAAGAATAGACAGATGCTGATCTTGGTCAGCATCAAGGTGATGAATGTCTGGATCCAGTCTCCCCAGCCAATGGCTGCAAAGTAACGCCTTTGAGATGGCTGCAAGTAGTAGCTGTGGCGGCCTAAACCTCCAAGGATGACTTCGCAGGTAATGAGAGCGGCGCCAATGAGGGTGGTTGTCTGAATCCAGTTTAATGCTAAGACTTATGCCAGCGCCAGATGATGTTTGTGAAGTACGAAACTGTGAGATACGTACGATTGCGGCTATCATAGTATAGTCGTCCCATCCTAGATTGCGTGTCAAGCGGACACGGACCCAGACTCGCAAGAGCGTAGTAACAACGGCAGCAGCGACAAAGGCCCAGCAGACGGAGAGGAGCGCCCAGCCCTGAGATTGGTCGCCGGCTGGGGGTGGGGAGAATTCATGGGCCTTCATTGTGGAGGAAGAAACAGTTATTCGCTCCGTCAGCACGCGAAGTCATCAATTTCAGTGGAGAGAGTGAACGCGAGCGCGAAGAACTCCCTCAGGAGACTTTCAGGAGAGTAAATAACCTACCATTGGGAAGACATCAGATCAACTACTGTAGCTTTCCTAGACCACCAGCCAAGACACGGGAGAAGCATCATCGCGCAGTAGAATCGCAGCGGCATCGATCATAGAAGTCGGCGAATTGATCCTTACTTGGCCATATCGGGACAAGTCCCAGCGTTCAGACCGCAACGCGGATTGTCTGTGCGAAGATGGCTGGGCGCTGGAGCCAGGGGTAGTAAGGCGCTCGTCATGATCTGACAATAAGTTAGGCTGGCTTGTAAGGCTCAATGTTCATCTTCCAATGAGAGAGCCAGCAACAGCATGCCATTGACCACTTGTAATTTTGTGATCAGCTTCTGGAGCTCCCGTTTTGAATGGAATGCGAGCTATGGTTAATGCTGGAAAGAAAGAAGCTGATGATCGGTTCCTGGACGACAACCTAAGGGAATCAGGTTTTTGGTATGATCCCCCATGGCTCTAACTCCGTACGTAGTTTCTAAAGGCTATGCCACCTCGTGTTGGGTCCTTCGGAGAATAAAGCACATGGGCGCACGGGAAGCTAATGCACGCAAAGACCCAGATCGATGAGGTACGGTGTTAGCGCCGGTCAGAACTGTCGTCGTTTATTCGCGCGCTTATTACCTAGCCCGTGCGCATAACTCTGATACTAGCTGGGTCCGAGGGGTCGATTTAAACGAGGTCGAGCCGTCGAGCAACCTCCGTCCTTCACCTTGGCCAAGATAAGAGGTCTGACCACAGTATTATTAATCTACGATTGCGTTTCCAGATCGTTCCTCTCGTGGACGCGGGGTAGCAGAATCAACTCATATTTGGTTCTAGTTCAAAGATCCTTGATCCTTGCGGCTCGATTGGTTTGATGATAGCGATCCAGGGCTGCCCTGACACTATTCAAGGTGAGTACTCATAAAAGCAGTCTTGGGAGAATCGCCATGCACACAGGGTCGGTCAATGAGAAGCTTGTAGGAGCATGACCCGACAGACCCAGCGCGGCAGGTATCCCGTGGTTTGACAGGAAAGAAGGTCTGTGCCCACCAAAACACCTGCAATGATCAGTCTCATACAAGTCACTCTACCTATAATCACCCAAAACCTGGCTTCTTCCAGGTTTGGTGACTTATTGAGCTTGCTCTTTAGACCATGCATGGAGCACTCATACCTTTCTATGCAATCTGACCAATTTTGTTGGAGGCTTTCTATTACCTCCGTGGGTTGATCGCGCTGTTATCAGATCGACTTTCTCTCGATAAGCTCAAGTTCATCTAGGCCTCAATCTCACCGTCACAATACTCTGAAACCTATCCGGGAGAAGACTGGCCCCCGGTGAGTCGATATTCTTGCCTCCAAAGGGGAGAGGGTAGTCCTCGTCGCCTCGAAGGCCGATATTGCCCATCATGACATATAACAGCATTGATGGTACGAGATCATGGAGATGGAGGCAATTGTGTATTTCTTTCGTTCGAGGCTCATTCGACTGAACCCTAAGGTCACCATGACCCTAATCTTGGAAAATGCTAACCAAAAGGGTGTTGCTCAATAATATTGATTGATTCCCAGTTTCGTTCCACGCAGTAAGATCCTCAGAATTGCCCAGTATGCCAGCGCTGGCGCTCGAATCAATGGCCAAACTCCGTGGCAGGGAGCACTACACCCATTGGTCGTTCCAGATTAAATTGAAGTTACAGTCGGACGATTTGTGGTGGACCATAGAGCCCAGTGTTGGTCTACTCCAATATTTTATGGACTTGCACGTTGAAGGCGTTGCGCCCGATGGAGAAGTACGGACGGATTCTGCAAACCGTGATGCCTTCAAGACACAATTAGCGGAGGAAGAGGAGAAGGTTGGCAAGGAACTTCGACAATTCGAAAAGACATCGATCAAGCGGAAGAAGCTATGTCCACGGCCTCGAAAGACAGTGTAAATCAACAAGGATACCTTAACGATCAATCCCAGAAGTTGAGCGCAAAAAAAGCACAGCTTCAAGCTCGGTACGATAGACTATCTAAATCAACCGAGCAATGTCGCAAAGTAGAGCTCCGCTACAACCCAAAGAATATTGTGATAGGAGTCGAATCCACGCGTGGCCGACGAGGTCTTCAATCCCGTCCAGAAATTCCAGAATTCCGTATACTTTCTCTTAACTCATACCCCAGCAACTATGCCAGCTGGGCTAAACAAGTACGCATGTACCTGTTCGCACGAGGAGTGTCCTACGTGCTCAATGAGACGGACGAGGAGAACATTCCCAGTACATATGATAGCTTGAACACCACGCTGGGAGATCGAGATGATGCACTGGCGAGATATGTAATCAGCACAGCACTCCCGGAGTCTCAGAACATACCTATCAGAGATAAGAAGAATGCGAAGGAATTCTGGTTTGCATTCAAGCTTGCCTATGGGCCTAGCGACGCAGTGCTGAGGATTGCATGAGCGACAGCCATTTGATTGCAAGGCTCCGCGAAGGCTCCAGGTCGGTGAGGCGTGCGCGTTGGCACAACCATGTGTCAGGACGACAGGGACACGGTCGAAACTAAATTTGGTCGTGAATTGGGCCTGGAACCGATTTTCTGCCTAGATGCAAACCGTTGAGAGCGATACGGTGGTGCAACCTTTGACTTGCCACAGATAAAGACATTAACAACCCTTGCAATGGCATCTCTTAATGCAACTTTGCTTCAAGCAACCATGACCCCTTCTCTTGGTGCTCATGACGTTTTTTCAGTATCGTCCGATAATGTCGCTGATATTGTTCGACCTCCTGCCGCTTCCGCCATGGGTCGTCAGTGGTCTTCCAGTCCGTCTCTCTTTCGTCAATACCCTGTTCTTGAGCCGAGAGCAGTCTTTTCTTGGTCCACCGAGCTTGTGATTTGTTCATTGTCGAGAGCTGGCGGTACTGTTTGGCCGAATTGAGTGCGAGTGCGGTGCCATCAATGCCGTGTAGACTACACGGTTCTATGGCCCTTAGCTCTATGCATCAATTGAAGCAACAACGGGAAAGCAATCATAAACGCACGGATTGATCTGCAAAAAAGTACTTATCTGAAGGCTGAGTCACGTGATGGCATACCCTGGTCGCGTTCGAACAACGCGCCAGAATAACGCGCTCCATTCGCTCCCAACACCTCTTGTATCCCACAAACTCCTCGACAGCGTTGTCAATCTTTCCAGCTGCAAAATACCTCGTTAGCTTGCTGTCAACACATATCCTGTCGTATTGATAACCCAGTCCCGTCGGCTTCCATACAGACCGTCCGCACACACTTCAGTAAGCCGCAGAGCTGAATCTTATAACCACCAGCCCCTTCCCTTCTGAGGTCCAGCCTACTGATCCTAATTCAGGACCGTATCTAATTCTTTCACTCGATTATCAAGCACTACGGCCAATCCTTCCGTCATGGCGCAACGGAGAGAAGGAAAGTCGATTAGAAAGCCCCGGAGAGCGTCGAAACGCATCGTTGGCCTCTCAGTCGAGCCAGTGCCCGAGCCCAGGAAGACCGTCTTTCTACCACCGGAGCTGAAGCTCGCTATAGTTGGATGCATGGGAAAATACGAGCTCAAGAAAGTGCGGTTGTTATCTCGAGAATGGTCCATGTTTGCTACACCGCTGCTCTTCGATAAGGTCTACATATCTCCTCGAAAGATTGACCTCACGGTTTTCAACAATATCACACAGCATCCGGTTCTGGGCCCTGCCGTTAGAGAAGTAATATACGATACGCCACGCTTCCAGGACGGGATCTCACGTCGAGACTATTTCGATCGCTTATGTTATGATCTAAATCACTGCTTCGTTCACGACAATATAGGTCTAGAATGGCGTTTTTACCCTCTTGTTCGCGCCCTTAAGTCTGCGAATTCAAGAGCCCAATTTTCTGAACATTCAAGAGACGAGTTATACGAAAGACACAGGAAGGACGACCTCGTCAGGAGTGGCTATAAGAGATGGAGGCGTTATGCAAAATCCGAGAGTTGGACAGCGGAGCAACTCCCCTCTATACTATCCTCTCCCAAGGCATCCAAAAATCCAACGGAGTGCGTTCATTTGCTGTGATCGGCAATCTCTGGGAGACTCATCTGGACCAAACGACTTTTCTCGACAAGAATTTCTCGGGACCTCCTTCCATACGACGATGGCACGCGCTTCACGCGCGACCTCGACTTGACATGGACAATGAGTCTTCGTATTTCACTTTCACAACCACAATAATCGCCTTGCAATTAATCAAGCCTGTTGTGTCCCTGTCTATGTTCAAAGGGATGGTTGACTGTGGTAAAGGTCTGGCTCCCTCTGCACTCAAGCAGTGGTCGAGATGCAGCATCTTCACCGCTTTCCTCGATGTCTGTATACACGTCGAATCATTCTCACTAACCATAGAGACGGATGAAACCGACGATTATGCAGCACCGAAATTCTTGGGCGTTCTACCAAGAATACTACATCGTATGAAACATCTCAAGCGGCTTGATCTAGGACTGTCAATGGAGGGTTCACCGAACTCGGATACGTGTAATACTTACGAGCAGGTGTTTCCTCAAGAGGGAAGATGGCCTCAGCTTGTTGATCTTGAGATAGTAGGTTTTGCCATCGGCGGCTACCAGTTGGTGTGCGTGTTACCGAGAAGATTCCCAAAATTGCAGAGACTGTGCCTCTACGACATTGAACTCGTAGATGGGTCCTGGGAAGGTGTTATTGAAGGAATGCGTCATACAATGCATCTTGAATCTTTGAGCTTGGGTTACGCACTAGAAGATCTTAAACACCGCTGTGGCGCCCCGTTCAAGACAGCTATATTGGACTATTCCGATGCGAAGGACAAGCTACTAAATGAGCTTGAAGACTACGTTGTTTCTGGTGGTAGACATCCATGTCTTTCTACGAATGTACTAGCGGAGGAAGCTAAAAGTTTCTGGTTGGATATCTGCCCTCTCCAAGAAAGAAGAAGAGAGCGGGCATACTTCTAAGAGCATCGGATGGAAACGCGCCACTGCAGCCCTTCACGATCCCTAATCGAATGCAATTTAGCAGGGAGGTTTGGTTTCTGTTGGAGTTCCACAAGACCTTCTCCCGGTTCGGCAAGGACATTGTCAACTGGTGCGAAGCCGAGCTTCGAGATGTCGACAAGAAGGTACGCTGACCCAGCTCGTCTAGGCATCACTTTCAGTGGCAGGATGATGCACCATATCTTGACGGTCCGTGGCGGTTTCGCTTGGTATTGCTTCGCCTTGCAGTCACCAGCAGCGCCATCCTCTATCGATCTCCACGACGCCACTTAACTTATGTTCATTGACACCACATGGTCTGTTCCCACCACTTGACGAAGCAGACTTCTGGTGACTGTGTTTCGATCTACATATTGTTGGTGTCAAGCGACAGTACTGCTCCGTGAGCTACATTATCTAAACCTCTCGGAATGTCATGATTGTTGTCGTATCTTTTGTCGCCCTTGGCGTCGCCGTCGGTGTCAAAGGATTTTCCAACTATATCCGGTATCTAGATCCCGTGTCGGATATTTCTTCCACAGGAAGTGGTTGCGATTAACGCTTGGTTCGCGGCTATTCGACCGTAAGGCGGTTCTACCTGGCGGAAGCATCTACGTACCGGTTCTGAACGTTCTGACTACCTTCACAATCATGCCGAGAGCTTCTGGATTGATATGCGAGGATGTAATAACTTGGTTGGAAATTGATTTTGCAAGGTCTTTGGGATATTGAAGTATGCGTACTTTCATTGGCCTTATCCTCCTAAATTTTGCAGGCACCCTTCCGCCGTCATGTCTCGCTAGTCCTGTTCTGCAACCTCCATGTGAGAGCGCAGAAGATTGCCAATCGTCCAAGACAATAAAAGGTCCAATAACCGCGCTGTCCATCACCCATCCTCACTCAAGCAACGACGGCGAAAACAGAGTTGTGGCCAGTACTGCGCATCGAGATATCCCACCTGCACTGTTGAAGCGTCATGCTCCTTAAACCAGCCGACCCTCACACCACAGCCCAGCGCTAGCTGCGCGCAACTTCTCACACAAAACCGATCCTGACGACAACCTGCACTGGAACAAAATCGTCATAATATCAGCCCCCTTCAACGCCTCCAATACACATCAAAAGCTCCACAACGCCTCATCCAAAACCTCACCAACCCCGCCTTCCTCCAAGACACCCCCAGGACCAGGGGCAGCCTATCACTCAGCTTCAACTCTCAGACTCTTCTCCAAATTCCTGCCCGACGATCGCATGGATTTACGAGCTCATATAAGCAATCCGCTTAAGGGATGTTGCGTCTTATAGCCCTAGGTATGATCTACGTGACCTCTCACGTGGCCGCTCTCACGGCGTTGGGGGTCGTCTGGATGACTCTTCAAATCATCAACAACGGCCCAAACCCCGCACTGCTTGGACGTCAAGCTGTCCCCAGCATGCTCCATCCAGAAAACTTCCCCGCCCCCTTGAAAGACAACCCTCTCGCTACAGATCAGCCACACTACCCCAGCCCGGTCCGCGGCCAGCTCTCGGAAAAGTCTCGCCGATAATGCAGAGCTTTGTGATTCCCGACTGCCTTCGCAAAGACTATTGAGGCGCTTCCCGAGAGCCATTAACGAAGTCTCTGAGCCGGCAGACGGGCTTCGCTGCTGGTTTGTAGATGGTACGGAGCAGTAGTGGAGCCAATGCGAATAGTTTTGGCCATTCTGGGCCGCATACGACGGGTGGCTTGAGAATCGTTTGTTGCTATTGCTGATGCTAGGTGGAAAGCTTGTAAGAGGAGCTTTCATGCTGGAGCATAGACCGACGGCAATAATGGGGACATGCTGAGCCATGCTGAGTGGTTTCCATTTATGCCTGAAAGCGCTGAAGAGAGTGCCATCGAATGACATTGAAGAGAGAGGCGTAATTGTACTTACAATGCCTTCTTCGACCTTCCCCCGATTTGACCAAGTCTATGACAGCGGTTCACAGTGGTATTTGATGTTGGAGAACTTATGCAATGGAACCTAACTGTAAACCATAGTGCGAAATGAATCTGTCTCACATATTATTCACCACAAACCCCAGTTTAACAGACCTTAACAAAGTCTTTTTCTTGAATCGAGAAACAGAAAGTCATGCGGACAAGTCATCTCTAATACAAACTATTCGGATTCCCCCCAACCGCAGGCCCCAGCGTACTCTCAAACTGCAGCCTCCACCACTCAACCCCCGCGCGATCTCGCATAAACTCCCGGAACCCATCAACCTGAGTGCCGTTGCTCCTGAAGATCTCCCTCCCAGACAGCGTATTGAGATGCGTAAGCACGGTATTGCTGACCTCAGACAGAGCCGCCTGCCACTCATCGCTGAGGATCCACGATTCGAACAGCTTGGCTGACTCCGGGCACTTGGTGGACCGGAAGTTGGCCATGCTTTGGTACCACGACATGTACTCTTCTTGTATAGGGGCTTTGGACTGGATGAGCGGGCTGAAGCCTTGCGGTTGTGTGGTTGTGAAGGAGAGGGCGCGGTGGGAGGAGGTGTTGGCGATGGCTTGGGAGAGCAGGAGGAAGGGTGTGGCGGTACCGCGGACCCACTGGACGTCCTGCTGCGCGAGGCGTTCGAGCCAGGCGAAACCGTACTTGGAAACGATGATGGAGAAGAGGTAGGCGATTGCGTCGTCGTCGTTGGGGTAGGTCAGGATGAGTTTCCCCTTCCATTTCGGGTCTAGGAGATCCATGTAGTTTGTAGGCACGTCCATCGCGCTTATCTTCCCACTATTGTAGGTAAACTGGCCAAAGCTGACTTTTAAGATTTTGTTAGCGCAATATAGGATACGGAGTCATCGATCCTGAGACCTACACAGATAGACTGGTAGATAAGCACCGTCCAAATCCTTCTCTGCATTGGCAATGTCGGAAAAGTTCTGTGGCTTGTAATACATGAGTCGGTTTTGTGCCTTCCATCGTGGGTAATCGTGAAGCGTTTGCAGACAAGCAATATCTATGCTCTCATCTTCGGCGTAGAACGCTCGGTCAATGCGCGCGTCGTGATATTTGGACAAGTCCGTGGTGAGGTTCAGGTTGATCTTTGGAAATCGCTTGTTGAAGCCTTCAATTGTGGAATTCCAATATTGCTTGGCTACGTCGTTGGTGAGCACACGGAGAGGTTGACGCGGAGGAATGAAAACAAACGTACCATCGCCACCTGCAGCGATGCGCAGAGTGTTACAGTTTTCTGCCTGGGCTGCTTTATATATCTCGTCAAGTGAACGCGACTCGGGTGCTATATTGGCTTTCCATTGCGCCCAAACGGAGGTTTGGAGACATGCCACGAGCCATATCGAGAAGCTAGATCGATATATTTGTTTCAGATCTCTTCTTCGAACGGGTGTCTCCTTCTGTGAAGAACAAGATTGTGTGATTGAAAGCTATGATAGGCTTTATGGAAACGACGTTCAACTTATACCCGTCCAAAATTGTTCTCGTTGTGTCACGATTTCTAACACGCGATGGGACTAATGCTGCTAGCTTCTGCTTACCAACTTAAGACTGGATGCTTTCTAAGCGAGCCACGATACTTGAATATTAGCTCGTAATAATTGCATAAGCACAAGCAATAGAGTGTTCCTAATTACACCCCTTTCTCGCTTTCCGGAGCTGCGCGGCTTATGTGACGAGGAAAATCGTGCGGAAGTTCGCGCACGATGTCAGAGGCAGATGGCTGGGACGACATCGGTCCGGACAGCATGGCCACTGCTTTGTTGGAGTCCTTTTTCGAAGAAACAATGCGGGAGAGTGCGTGGGAGTAGGACTCGGCAACCTGTCTGTCTCAAATCGATCACCAGCCGCTAACCCCGGACGAAGTGCGGAAAGCGACCCAGACCAGTGGGGGCGCTCGGGCGGCCGTCTCAGGGGGTTGGCGCCGGGCTGCTGGGGGGGGGGATTACTCTAGGAATCAGTCCTCTCGTCGATCTTATACTTGTTTTCTTAATGTCGATCTCGTACAGGTCCCTATTACCAAGAAGCGGGGTGTGATTGCTTTCGTGGATGGTTTCAACGCCTTGATGGCCGGGCCATCGGCCGGGGCTAGAACGCAGCGCATTCAGATCAACCTGATACTCTGGGTGTACAACCACTGAGAGGGGCGAAGCGGAAGCTGAGGACAAATTAGCTGGCTGGCAGGCCACTTCGCGACAGAAAAACATCGCTAGACTTCTGGTCAGAAATTATGGTTCCGAAAAGGAAATTTGTGAAGCCAGAGAGCAGTTCAGGAGGAAGCGCAGGTGGCGCGGCATTACTGATGATATGAAGGGGGATAGAGAGAGACAGAAAGTGAATTGAAAGGAACAACTCAGGACCGAAAAGAAATTGGGACTGAGGCTTGGAGGACATAGAGGTAACTACCTCGCTCAGCTTATAGTGCTTGCTCATACCTCGATGACAGATGTCAAGGATGGTCGTATTGCGAGAGTCTCCAAGAAGCAAAGCTTTCCAACTACTTTGGATTCGTCTGTGACTGTACTGTTACACGCTCGTGGCTAGTTGGCTTCGATATGCTACCTTCCGCTTCTACCAGCTTGCAATGTTCACCTTTGAAGGTTGCCACTCGACGTGTGTCACGTTTACGGTAGGAGATAGCCGCTCCCCGCTCATCGTAACCAGATCATGGCTCCCATTCCATTTGAAGGTTCCAAACTTCGGTCGTTGATGATTGCACGTTGATAATATGGTCGCCGTGCTGCACCAATACTCCTGCGACGTCTGGCTGAGGGTTCTGGTATCCTCTCTAAGTTCAGCTCATGGTTGTTTGATGGTACACAGATTGCGCAAGGCTTCTTAAGATCAGGGGGTACGGGTACTTCGCAGGTTCTAATCGCGACTGGTTGAGTGCGAAGTCTCCAAATGTGAATTTGATCATGGCTGTAGAGCCCAGGGAAAGTGCATACCAGCAATACTCAACGCCAGTTTTGTGGATTGCACACCTGTGCAATAGATGATCTTGAACATGTCAAATTACCCTGCCAGCAAGAATTGAAGTGGGAAGAGTTCTGTGTCTACCCGACAACCTATTAATTCATTTGACGAATGTGAACCCACAAGCAGAGCAACATTGAGTTTTCTTGACTTGCATTGAGCGTCACATTCAAGGTCGATAATTTACTTGAGAGTGCCATCCGGAGCCTGAATAGACGCTAGATCTTTGTGCCATCATGTGACCGTGGATGATCCCTCCGTGCAAGTAATAGTAGTCGCTGATCTTCTTTCTCGAAAGTTGTTAGCCGCAACGGTTCAACTCTTATCTCTCGTCTTCAAATCTCAGAGCCTGTCTGTTTGCCAGCTCTTCCATCCCGGGTTCACATTGCTTGGGTATGAATCTTCGGATGACCTGATCAACATACTCCTCCGGAACGCCCCGTTTTAGCGCATCTTTGATCCCCATATTCATCCTATGTATATACTCTTTCTTGGGTGCATCATCCGCCGTCCGATGTCGATCGATGTAGACCAGCAGGTCGGCCGCTGCCTTTCCTGTACCGCCAGCTGCAACGTCCACGGGCTCTCCAATCTTTGAAACCCAAAGATTGGCTTTCATGGTCTCCTTCGTATATGCATGCGGCACACTCTCATTGATATCAAGCTGAGCTTCATCCGAGGGAGCAAGGCTGTACACCAGGCCGTAGACTTCGTCGGACGAGGCGGAGGCCACAACGTTGGCATAGCCGCGGCTGTTGATAATCCAGCGGAAGTTGGGAAGTCGAGCAACGCCGATGTACTTGGAGGTAGGACAGCGGAGCGACATTTGGTGGAGCCAGATATTGGAGCCGTAGCCGAAGTAGAGAGTCTGCTGTGATTTGGTCATGGCCACTGGAGCTGCGATGGACTGCGTGAAAAGAACGGTCTCATATCGATACTCAGGGTTCCAGCGCAAGCAATCGTGAATATGGGGTGTTGAGAGCCCATGTCGTCATATTCCGACTGGTCTTTCCAGTCCATCGAGCTAGTGCTATTAGGGTTAGATATTGTCATTGCTAGTTCTAGGGTTGAATATGACTTTTCCTCCCAATCTAGAACCGGCAGAGCTTGGCGGGCTGAATCATCGTTAGCCCTTGCTCTGTCTGGCGCCTGTGAAGTTCCTATCGTGCCCCGACTTCTAGTCTGTTCGGTGCGGTTAAACTGTCCGAATTGATCCGATCCATGATTCTACTAAAGCGACTAGAAACGCTCAGGACGTGTTGATAACCAATCCTGAAACATTGTCCTCGGGCTGCATTGAATGTAACGCGAATTCGCATCTAATCCGATTTAGAGACTCCCATTGCTCAAGTCTTCGAGGAGGCAAGACAAGTGAGGACCGTGAGTGACAATCGAAGAGAGGTCGGTCTACAGAGCAAAGCAGTTCCGATTTCTCCATCCTGTTGACTTCCATCTCTTACTTTAACAGAATAAAGGAAGCTGAACCAGCTATATGGGAATGGAGGTCCGCTGGACCCCATGGAGCGTCACCAGAGTTGGATCGTCTGGAGATGAATGCATCCCATCCTTCCACTCATATGCCTTTGTCGCCAACAACCATGCTGTGCGTTCTACACGTTCTTCGACGTCAGAGTCCGCTGCAAGAATGTCGTACGCACCTAACATCGACAAGACGGAAAGCTGCTTACCATTGATATTATTCGCTCGAAAATTCGGGAATCCCGGAGTGAAAATTAGGGCCTGGTCCTGCTGACCGTCCCTATCCCCACTTGACCGAACTCGTCATCGACAACATAGAAATCCGCGCCCACGAACCGCTCTGCACGATAGAGTACATCGAAGATACCAGTCGGCGCATTGTTCAACATGCCGTACGTAAGTCGCTTTCGACTATCCTTCGGCCAGGTTGATACACCAAGGAAGCAACCGGTGAACCGTTCCTCGCTTACGTACGGGATGTCGCCAGGGAATAGCACGTCCTCCTCAGCATGGTAATGCGTCCGTATGTATGTACGCAGGCGTAACTGAGTCTGAATAAAAGTGCGTGCCATGTCGGGAGGCTGGATGATGATGGTTGGACGGACGTTGATCGTTAAAGATGTCGTCGTTCCTTCGATCCGGTGATGTATAACGTAGTCGGAGAGGTTATGGGAGGCCCTGGAGCTGGGCTAGTTAGATTGATATGGCTTCATGCAAGAGCATGACGATGCCGTCGTACTTACGCTGGTGTGGCGAAGGAACCTGCCAGGCTGCTATTGTTGAAATCAAGTAGTGCCAACGTTCCCGGGCGATGAGGGAGTGTGGATGTAAGTATCAGAGAAGCCAGCAGGCATACAAGAAGAAAAAGTGTCTTCATTGTAGAGATCGAAAGATAATCCCAGAAGTAAGAGACAAAAAGCTCATTGTGTGGTTGTTGCCAAAGGTGATGGTCGCGCTTGAGACATTTCACCACCCTGACAGGCGATAGGCGACATGTTGGCATTGGATGGGGCACTGTCAAGAGACTGTGACCCGACGGACCGAGTGCTGTTCGCATGGCTGTCAAGCATCTCTTACAATGTCAATATCTGGGCTAAGTCCTCGACGACCATACAGGAGTACTCAATGCAAGTTCATGAGCGTCGTAGGGTATGGTACAGTGGTGTATGGTGGGCGCCGCAGACTCGTCGAACCAGATCTACGCTGTAGTTAAATAAGGAGTATTGAAGCCTGCCTGATGTTGACGATGTTCGAGCCAGGGTATATTGCAGGCCTGGAAAAGCGTCTAAAACGCCATTTCATATCGCTTAAAAGAAACAATGACTTAAATGAAGCAAGAAAACCATCACATCATCACGTACCCCCCTGAGGGCGCCGAACTGACAGACCAGAGCCTCGATGGCTAGGTAGTGCCCTGGGATTCTGGCATGGAGGCGTTATCAGGGACCTGCTTGGAAGAGACTCGCTTGGATATAGCAATCACACCAAAGGCCTCATCGTCAATCTCGAATATGCAGGTACGCGTGCTCTTGCCATGGACGACAAGGATTACTTTAATCTCCGGCATACACAGGGATTCGCGAGATGTGATAGAACGATACTCATCTTGGCACCCCACAGAGATCCTTGTAGCATTGCTCGGAAAGGAGCGACGTCAGAGTCAAAAGGGGCCGAAGGTAGAGTAAGCTCGGCAAGAATTGCATTGATGCTTGAAGATTGGAATGAGTGATGTACTATTACATCGACACTTTGTACATACTTCGTATTAGGGGGGTTAAATGTTAGCGTGACAGGGTTTATTTGGCCTAGTTCTCACCTTAATAAAATAACATTCAACCCCGTGGATAGGAAGTAGCATTGTGATTACATGCCAAGACCAGGATAGTGGCATTGAAGCGACGACGGAGAGCTTGGTGTGGTCATCATCGATGCATGCAATGCTAAACCTTCGTCTCGGATATATTTCGGCCGAACACGGCCGCAAGCGATTGCCGCTTGTAGTCGATCCAATCCTTGGCGATGCTGACTCCTTCTCTAAAGTACCTTCCTCTCGTGACTCTTCACACATTCTCCTCAGGACTGACTGCTCCGCTGACAAATTCCCAGGCGTCTTGCAGGACTTGACTCGGGAATGTCAGCTTCTCACCTGCATAACAGTACATCAGCACTGCCCGAATGTCTTTCTACAAAATGGGTGGACATGAAGAGCGCTGTCTTTGGTTGGTTCAGCCTAAGCCAATACGAACACACCATTCACGGCCCACGCCACAAGGCTACCTTATCTTCCGGCAGCCTGATATACGGACCTAGTAGCTCGCTTAGCATGCCCCCGTGGGAACGTCGGCACGCGGTCGCGAATATTCCTCGTTGGGGCAGGAACGCCGAATTGGCCACCGAGACAGACTTTCAGGTGTGGGAACATGCACACAATGTCAATCACGATCATGCACAGCACCATCTTCTGCAATGGGACTGCATACCGCAGGAGGTGGAATTTACCTAGTTCATGCCAAGGGCTCATTTACTGCACCGGTCGAAACGGAGAGCACGAAGACTGACGAATCAGCTGTACGGAGTAGGAGTTCGAGGAAGGAGAAAAGAGTACTGGGGAGCCAAGGCTGGAGCTTGACGGTAGGAAGCGATTCGCTAAAATTATCTCCATTGGATCTGCGCGGTCCTAGCCGCTAGCGCCACCCCTCCCTCCTCCTTCTTCTTCACCAGCTGAGCAGAGCCGTTGACCTGACCTCGCATTGCTGACTGCGCCAACTTCTGGGCGTCGACCCTGCATACGGACCAGTGGTGTCCAAACAGTCGTCGCTACAACGCCATCAAGCTGCCATTGTTGGTCAGCACCCCTCTTCCGGCAGGATGACCTGATTTATATCTAGTCTAGCGCCTAGGCGACTAAGTCCGGTGTTCAGAGGATCTAGCAAGGAGTTCTTTGGTACGGGAGTTCGCCGGACAATCATTTCAGACCGCAAATAGTCCATGAGGTACCGATATGTCGCCTGTTCGCAGCCAAGCGAAAGACCTGCAGTCCAGAGAAGAAGCGGTTTCCTGCACACCCCACACGTGCTGGCAACCTTAAGCGCCCCAAGCCCAGTACCGAGAGCGGGGATTTCCAGCAAACCCAAAGGTGGATATTTTATGAGCGATTTTGGGGCCGCCGCCCGTCATCCGCCCTGCAGCTAGGCCACCACCCTCGTTCACTTTTAGAGCTAAGGTACTTTAGCATCTAGCGCATGTTCGGATGTGCACTACCTCGCAGCTATGTACCTCGTAATTTTGGATATCTCAAACTCCATAAGAAGACGAGCCTTGGGGCCGGCCCCATTGGCGCAATACTAGGAGGTACATTATCACGCCATCCAAGGGTTAAAGTGATGAGTTGTGCCAGCGGTCCATCTTGCGCCCGACTCGAACCGAAGACGTTGTCAGGATGGCACATGTCGCTGGCTAACATCGATCGGTTCATAGTTCGGACGCCACAAACGGGGAATAAGAGATTGGGGTGTGAGTGACAATGCTGCTGAGGCACGAGACCAGACGTGTGGTGTAGGGTGGAATTGACGACGTGTGGAAGAGGTATGATCCTGTTCCGAGATCCTCGGACCAAGAGTATTGGGTGTGATCTCTCGCAGTGTTTCCGACACAAAAACAAACCATTTCATTCCGTTTGGCGGCTCAAATAACGAAGCTTTCAACATCCTTATAGGAATTAGCTGCTTTGCATCGCCCACGCCATGGAAGTCGGCAGTGCAGGCAGAGACGATCGGCCAATCAGACTATCTTGTTACCGGGCCGTTGCCCAGACCCTGAGAGAGAGCCACGGAACAATCACTTCTTCCCACTGACTCACTTTGACTTCAAGCAAGGCAACTGCACAGACTCACGTGCTGTAGAATGTGTGGATCGCGTATTCTTGGCTGCCGTGAGTGGGGCCACGAGCTCCCCTTGCAAATACGAGCTTGGAGGATGCAGCAAAGTCCTTCTTGTTCCTGCAGTCAACCAGCTGACAAGCGCCCATTCCTACTCACCGTCCATACCGTAACAATCTCGAAAACGAAATGAAGCCCGCCACGCGTGCCCCAGCCCATCTGGGGTCTCAAATTACACCTGGACATGGGGCCAAGGCGCACCAGCAGCCCGCGACTTGATAGCTCGCTAGTGCATGGGATCTTTCCTCGAGGCTAGAGCTGGAGCGAAGGTGTTTGCTTCAATCTGTCAATGATAAAAGGTACCTCGCCCCCTTCACTTCCATGACCAGGCCTCTCAGAGATAGCTTACAGCTACGACCTCCGCGATACCACAACGATACATTCTTTCAATCTCTGACCGAGGGTATTCAGTCATGCTTCCATCAGTCTCTTCTTCTGTCTCTTCCCTCTTAATCGTATTATCCTCGGTGCGTGCTACTACATGCCAGGATTCCCGCGACTCAAGATCTGTGCTAATTGCAATTAGTGTGGCCTTTCTCAGTCTTCCCACCTCCATAAACGTGCTGCAGTCGTACCAACTCCACCTTCAGGATGGACGTATGCTGGATGCTATACGTAAGCGGATAGCATGTGTTTCACGGCTTGACTTGTCGCTGATTTCTTCCGCCTTTGAACAGCGAGGGTACTGGAGTCCGTGCTCTATCAGGATCCTCCTACACCAGCAATACAGCTATGACCGATGAATCATGCATCGCCTACTGCGGTGGTAAGAATTACGCTATCGCTGGGACCGAGTACTCATCAGAATGCTGTAAGTGGGCCAATTCTCTTTCTCGGGCAATAAATTCCAGATGTGTCTTTTCCATGCACTGCGCCTCCTATTGTGTGTCAGATTGTCTTCAGGCCATCTCGTCGGTTGAACCTCGGCTAATCATAGTATCAGATTGCGGCAACACTCTCGCCAGCTCGGCCGCAACGGCGCCAGCTGGAGATTGCAACATGGCCTGCAGCGGCAATCGTGAGTGCTTGCCGAGAGGATCTTCATCCAGCAAAACATCGTTGGTCTATGGAGTCAGTGGGCTGATCATGATGTGAACTACAGCATCTGAACTCTGCGGTGGCCCTAACAGGTACGTTGCTTGGCACAAGGAGACTTCCAAGAGGGAGACTGGGGCTAGCTGCGCTTATCTAGATGAACGAATACTGATCTGTACGTAGGCTTAATATCTTCAAATCTGCGGGTGGTGGTGCTACACCAACAACATCGACAACCCCTACATCCCCTACCGGATCAGGTACCAATGTCAGCCCGCTGCCCTCCGGATGGGCTTACAAAGGATGCTACATCGACAATGCCAATGGAGGCCGTGATCTCAGCAATCAGCAGCCGGACTCGCAGACTCTCACCATCGAATCATGTGTCGCGGCTTGTGCTGCCGCTGGATACGTCGTTGCAGGCATGGAGTACGGTACTCAATGCTTCTGCGGTAGCGGAATCTCCAATGGAGGAGCACTCGCTGCAAGCGATACCGACTGCAATGTGCCTTGTGGAGGAAACGCCAAGGAGATATGCGGTGCCGGTGTGAGTGTGCTCTGTTTTTTTACAGGACCGGGCTAATCAAATCCTCTAGAGTCGATTGTCAATCTACGCAAAGGGGACACTTACCGTTCGCCAGCCTCCAGCCGCACAAACCTCTGGGCTACCTGGGTCGTGGACTTATAAGGGCTGTACCACCGAAGGCGCAAACACGAGGATCTTCAAATACCAGATCCTCAATACGAACAACAACACCGCGACAGCATGTCTCAGCCAATGCTCCAAATTCGGGTTCATGGTAGGTGCAATGGAGTACGGTCAAGAATGCTACTGCGGCGATCTCGACGACCTCACCAATGGCGGATCGACAGCTGCCCCCGCTACGGACTGCAATGTTGCCTGTTCAGGTGATCCAAGCTACTTCTGCGGGGGGGGAAATCGCCTCTCCTGGTATCAGTGGACTGGCACTCCTCTCTATACATGGAATTACCCGACGGGCAATGCCGCAGGTTCATACAAACAGTTGATTGGCGGTGTTTGCATACCGCTGCTGACTACCCTTGGCACCAACAACAAGTATCAGTTCGTGGAGAAATACGGCACAGGCGAAGCCAACTCCACCGGCGCGTATGAATTGGACCTTTCACAGATCAACAATCCTAGCGTGGGGGGAGCCTGGAGAGCCATGCATGTTAAGACTGACGTCTTTTGCTCTGCTGGATTGACTCTTCCGGACAAGGTTGGACGCCAAATCAACATCGGAGGATGGTCAGGGAGCTCCACTTACGGGATTCGCCTTTACTGGCCTGACGGCTCGCCCGGCGTACCTAGCACCCACGACTGGCAAGAAAACGTGGCGGAGCTGAAGCTGCAAATTGGACGCTGGTACCCGAGCGCGATGACTATGGCCAATGGCTCCATTGTGGTCGTTGGCGGTGAAAACGGATCCAATGGTCCGCCACAACCTTCCCTAGAACTCCTGCCAACTCCAGGCGGTGGGAATGTCGTGACACTCGACTTCCTGCAGCGCACAGACCCTTTCAACCTCTACCCTTTTCTCGCAGTTGTGCCCAGCGGCATCCTCATCACCTACTATAATGAAGCGCGCATCCTCGACGAGGTCACCTTCGCGACGAAAAAGGTACTTCCAAACCTTCCGGGCAATGTCAACAACTTCCTAGCGGGACGCACCTACCCGCTTGAAGGAACCGCGATGCTTATGCCTCAATATGCGCCCTACGGTGACCCCCTCACTGTCCTAATCTGCGGTGGTTCTACCACAGGCGCCGCGACCGCGATTGATAATTGTGTATCGACACAACCGGAAGCCGCTAACCCAGTCTGGACCCTTGAGCGGATGCCCTCGCAGCGTGTCGTTGTTTCCATGACTGCTCTTCCCGACGGAACCTACCTGATCAGTAACGGTGCACACCAGGGTGTTGCAGGATTCGGTCTCGCCACAAGCCCCAATCTCAATGCTGTGCTCTACGATCCCAGTAAGCCTGTCAACCAGCGTATGTCAGTCATGGCAAATACCACGGTAGCTCGCCTCTACCATTCGGAATCCATCCTCATGCAGGACGGTCGTGTCATGGTCTCCGGTTCCGATCCTCAAGATGGTACACATCCAGAGGAATATCGTGTCGAGGTGTTCTCCCCGCCCTACAGTCTTTCCGGTCTCCCTGCTCCGACCTTTACGATTGCGAACAAGGACTGGAGCTATGGCGCCTCTGTCCCTTTCACTGTGACATCTGGCTCGACTGCGAACATAAGGGTTTCACTCATTGGCGCTACGGTCAGCACGCACGGCAACAGCATGGGACAGAGAACGCTCTTCCCAGCCGTCTCCTGCGGGGGCAATACCTGCACCGTCACGTCTCCCCCGAACGTACATACCTGTCCTCTAGGATGGTATCAAATGTTCGTATTGGATGGTCCTACGCCCTCGCTGTCGACTTGGGTTCGCATTGGTGGCGATCCAGGTAACCTCGGCAACTGGCCCAACTATGCCGATTTCATCAAGCCAGGAGTTTGAATTTTTCAGTGCCGCCATCTGTTACGTATCTAATGTGCACAAGGGTATGAGGGTAATGGAGTTGGAACGAAGAGACCGCTGATTTTCCTAACGAACACGTCATGATGTTGAACTTCGTTTTCTGGGACAGAGAGGGATACATTGAAGGAGCTGGACATTGTGCCATGGTACTTGCCTTTAATGTAGTTGTATAATGTCAGCATCCATCGTGCTCTTACCGAACCACGTTTCTGACCCAGCCACTCCTGGATGATGCTCCATGTGCCGGCTCTACTCGATTTGCGAAGCGCATTCGAACCCATTTAGACCTCACTCACTGCGTCTGACTCCAAAGTTTCGAAGCGATGTAGTAGTATCATGCAGTAGAGCTAGCGGGACTAAACCCTGATTGAAGTATCAGCCTGTCCACTATTGGATGTCCCACTTATTGTTGCCGTAATTTCAGGAGTTCTAGATCGTGGGCGAACAAGGCACGCATAGAAAATGTCTGGTCAGTGGAAAAGCTGATCCTGGGTGGGATTTTCTTGGACTTCGTCGAAGATGGCTCTGAAACCTTGATTGGGCTGGCGCGTGGGGGTCGTGAGGTGATTGGCTGGCCGGGTAATCCTTCCGGCGGAGATGGTGGCGCTGGGATTGAGATGTACTCTCTACGCGCTCGCATTTTTACATATCGACGATCCTGTTGTTCTGGATTTTGCGTGGTGGCTCTGGATGGTTTGGAGATGTGAGAGGTTAACATTGTTGCTGATGGTGTGATTTTGGTTGGATGCTATTAGGGGAGTTGGGATTCTCACATGGGGGAGTTCTGACTCTGGCTCTTGCTTGGACATAATCTAAGGGCAGTCACAACCCTCAAGAGGTCCATTCAAGTCACAATGATTGTTCAACCATCATTCTCGACGGCTCAACGATGCTTGGCTCCCTACGCTCGGTAAACCTTCTGACTGAGAGTACAAGATGTCCGGTCCACCCATCACCATCGTAGGCGCAGGTTTGGCGGGCTTGACCTTGGGCCGCTGTCTCAGACATCATGGCATAGCAGCCGTAATACTAGAGAAGACGTCCGCGATGCCTCGGTACAATTATGGCATCACACTTCATTCCTGGGCATATCAGCCTCTGCTCAATGTCCTGCAAATGGACGAGCGTACCTTCAGAAACACTTTATCCGTCGACGCCGCCCAACGAGGTTCCGGGAAGATAACAGGAGATATACTTGCGCCTGGCACAGAGACGGACCATGGTACGTTCCGATGCCATCGCGGAAGACTAGAAAAATTGCTTCAAGAGGGCCAGGATATAAGATGGGAGCACACTGTTCAAGATATTCAGGTGTCCACTCAGGGAATCCTTGTACATCTGAAGGACAGGAAGCCTTTGGAAGCTGAAATTCTCGTCGGTACGGACGGCGTACATTCTCAGATTCGCAACTCATTAATGCCTAGCATCGAGCTCAAAGTTCTACCGTTCGTGGTCTTCAATGGCAAAAGACGCATCTCAAACGCAGAGTATCAAGATCTGGTTGCGCCTGCCCTGGGAAATCGAACAATATTACAATCCCACCATAATGGTATTGTGCTTGAAATATCAATCAGCGACTTTACTCCCAAATGCGTAGATATCGGCTACACGTACTCACGGCCCGCTCACGAGAACGACCCCCTTCATACCCCCGATAGACCAACATCTGGGGCAACAGACATCCCCGAAGAATTCTATACAGAATTGCAAGAGCTTGAGCAGCTGAAGCGGCCTTTTGACACCATCTTCGACGCAACCAAAGTAAGGAAAGACCGCGTCCTGCACTGGCTTATGCGGAGTACTCTGGGTAATCCAGCTGAAATTGAATACCTCGCCGAACAAGGCGTGTTATTGATGGGCGATGCCGTGCACGCAATGCCAATCCTAGGAGGCGAGGGCGCTAATGCTGCTATTAAGGACGGAGTGGACCTTGCACAGCATACTGTTCGTCGTGGTACACGAAGCCTTCAAGCTTTTGCTAATACAAGATACGAGGCATGGAGATATGGCGTGGAAGAAAGCGAGAAGAGGCTGACCGATATGCACGGTGCTGCGAAAGCTTCGCTTTGATCACAAGACACCTAGAGGATTGACAACATCCAAAACTTGGACAAGACATCTGTATCTACGGCGAACTAACGGTATCATAGAGTATGGACCGAGCGGCTGAGGCCTCCTGCTATAATTGTTGAGCCTTTTCCCCTCCTGCATCGAAGTGCTCGATCACACAGCTTTGGAGCATCAGACGATTTATTCCCATTGAACTCATGGATTCTCCTGAGTGTCATAAGAGGGCTTCGCACTGACTATCGGGTTCATGACATAGAGCATTACGGTTCATCGCTCCCCTGGCCGAGTTGCAAGAATATGCACTGCATGGCTGGCCTACATCCACACCTCTTGACCGAACCGCGAGAGAGCTCTTTGAAGGCTACCATCGATGGTAGCAAAAGGCTCTTCATTCACCTTCACATTTGTTGGCCTAGGCTCAGTGGTCTTGAAACTAGGCTAGTGGTCTGGCTGCCCACACTTCTGCAAGCAGAACCACGAGCTTGGCGATTTTACTTGCTCAGTTCTCGACGTATACTTCAACTCTACATCGGCAGGTCTAGGTCAACAGACCCGTCAATGTATGTCTTTCAATGTCTCGCTAGGATAACATGGTTCTACATGTCGACATCTTTCACTACTTACGTACACATTCTGGGAAATAACTGGCCAGAATTGAGACGAGCATACCGTCCTCAAGTATAATTTCGATCTCTCAGTTTTCGTACCTGGCGTGTGTTCTCACCTTTCACATTGGGTGCCTTCTGTATAGTCCTACTCCGCCTGAGCCCTTTGTCCATGTGCGTAGCCGTGCGTATTGCCAGCATGACCAAAGAGTGTGTAAGCTTTTTGCGACTTGCCTCCTCAGCTATACAATGGGACCTCCGTCCATCGTTGAGGCCGCTAAGAGTACAGTGGTGCCATCCTCCCTTGCCAGCTCCTGCATGTCTCCCAGAAGCTCAACGACAAATGTGAGGCTGAATCGCGGGCAGAGCTAAGATCATGTTACATGCCAGCTCGCTGAGCTCGTCTCGGGCGCTACGATCCTGATTTCTGACCTTCCTTCGAAGGAGGCAAAAACCTCAATCATAGGCACAGATCGGAGCACTCCAATCGCCGAGAGACACATTTTTTCTCTGACACTCGCATAGAGGCAGGATATGCAACTTTTCACTTCCAACCCCTCTCCCGTTTCCTTCCTCATCATTCAAAAAAACGCAGACCCTCCTTACAATCTCCATCAGAAAACCCCCTGCCATTAATCGAAAACACAGACACATCCCCACCAACACCCCTTACCCCTCTCCACCTTACCGCCCCAGAAACCCCTCATCATTCTTCCCCGAAGTCCCCCCCAACACCGCCCCATCCGCCTCCACACTCAGCCTCTCCGCCTCCTCCGCCAAATGCTGCACCCTGACATCAAACCCCACCATCGCCTTCTTCTTCTTCTCCAGATACGCCTTCTCCCTGACCGCTGGCCGCCCCAGACTCACCTGCTGGTCTGCATTCCGTTGCGCATCGGCCGCCTCGCGCTGCAGCTTCTTGAGGTAGAACTGTGCGTAGAAGAGGTGATTGCGCGCGTAGGACGCGGCGCGCACGGTGGCGTCGGTGGGCTTCCCTTTGATGAGCGGGTTTAGGGGGTTGCGGTCGGGGAAGAGCGGGTTCAGGGGGTTGTATTCGTCGGAGATGGTGGTGCGGCGGAGGAGGGCGGAAGGGGGGTGGGCTAGCTCGGCGGTGGAGGTTGCGCTGGTGTGAGGGGGCATCATCCCGTGGTCGTCTCCTGCTTCTTCGTAGGGTGCAATAGGAGAATGGAGGGGAACGAACATGGTACTGAGATCCGTACCCTCGAGCCTTTTCAGCTCGTCCGCGCTCAACTCGCCCGCAACGGTGACATCCCGCTTCTCGGAATGGTTGGGCAGCAAGTCGTCTGCTGAATCGTTTGGTAGGCCGGTGAGTGCGGAGGCAGGGTAGCGGACGTCATCGGTGGACTGGGCTAGGTCGGCGGTGGAGGTGGCTGTGGTGCTCTGGAGCATCAGATCCAAGTCATCCTCACTGACAGCCCAGATCCCGCGCCCGTGCCCGGCCCAGTCGTCGGTTTCCTCGCCTGAACCCTCGGCAACATCCCGCTTCTCGGAGTGGTTGGGCAGGAGATCCTCGAATATTTCTTCGAAAGTGCTAGAGACTTCCTGGAACGTCGCTACGAAACTGCCCGGGACCTCTACCTTGTTCTCGCACGTGGTGCAGTCGCGCTTGGCTTTGGCATCGGCGGCGGAGGTGGGGGTGGGGGTGGGGTCGCAGCAGGGGAGGGTGGCGACGGAGATGAGGACGACGGGGGAGGGGGCACGCTTGTGCATCTCGATGTTGAGGGGGCTGGGTGTTGTTGTGGGTGGTGCTAAGTCGTCGGTGGTGGTGGGAAGGGGGGGGAGGGTGGATGGTAAGGAGCGCTTATAAGGCTCAAAGGACCAGGTGGGTGCACTCGGCGCGGCGAGAATTACATCCGCCCATGGGATCCCAGTTTCTGCGAGCTCCGGGGACGAGGCCGTGGGGGTCGGATCGGCCAGGGCTTCGGTGGTGGTGGAGGGGAGAGCCATGTTGTCGGTTGTGGGGACGTTGGGGTCGTAGTAGGTGGTGGGGTCGTAATTTGTGGTGGTGGTGGTGACTTGCTTGGGCGCGGGGAGGGCGGAGATGAGGGGGAGGAGGAAGAGGAGGGTTGTTGAGGGGCGCATGGTGGCTGCTGGGAGGACGTCAGCTGGGGGAGTGGCTGCTGAAAGGGTAAGGAGGGAGTGGTGAGAGGAGGGTGCGTGGGGGGGCGTAAAGATGGTGATGGGATGGTGATGGAGGGAAGAAGGCAATTGGGAGGGTGCGTGGCTGAGAGCTCCAGAGTGGGATGGAAGGAAGAAGGAAGGGAGGAAAGGTAAGAAGGGAATGGGTCTAAACGTTGAGTTGCATAGCAATCCGCCACTGAGTTGGCCAAGGACCGCATCAAGAGCATGCGCGTGGGTAATTCGAGCAAGAGGAAATAGTATGCCCTTGGGATCTAGGGAAACAGAGAAAAGAGATACGCACCACGGTTGACGAGTCGCTTCTCAACCTCACTGCTTGAGTCCGTGAAGATCGGAATTGCTAGGTCAGTAAATCTTATATGTATGTCCTCAAGTACAGTCTTTGTCTCGTTTTCCAGGTAAACAAAGCAAACAAATTCGAAACCCAACTTATCCAGTTGTCAAGAGATGCAAAACCGAAAGATTCCCCCTCGGCGGGCATTTGAGCTTTTTGCCTTGTTGAGGCAAGTTTTTTTGGTACGCTCAAGACATCCGCAGCCATCCGCCTCATGAGGAGGGATGGAGGGTGCCAAGCCTATGAGGTTTGGTTCGGCTTGCAGCAGGGGTTCGGCTCGGCTTGAAAAAGAGGTGTGGTGGAGTAGGGTTTGGTGCTTGAAGGGGCGTTTGTTGACAGGAGGGAATTGTGGTTCTTTTTGGGGAGAGGTGGGTTCGTTTGTCAATGAGGCGGGGGGGAGGGGGGGGGGGGGCGGGGGGGGCGAATGGTGGTGATCGGGACGAGAGGGATAGATCACGGTGGAAGGGGTAGGGGTTGACGTTGCGATCGGTGGCGATACGAGGGATTGGAGGAATGGGAGGGATGATGGGGGTCCAGGGATGGGATGGGATGGGATGGATAAGGGGATGATACTTCTTCATGAGAGGTAAACCAGGATGGTGATTGGAATTGGAGGCCAAAGCTTGGATTATGTCTGTGTAAAATGGGCGGGGAAATTATCATGATATTCTATGGAAGTGGGGGAGTGATTCATCTGTCTTCGGGGTGAGAGTTGGGCGATAGTTGGGGATGGGTTGGACGAGTGGGAGTGTGCCAGAGGATGGGGATAGAGATAAGGGATGAAGAGCGGCCGAAAAGGGAAAAGTCAAGGGTGTAAAGAAGACTGAATGACCAACGATATCCCAGTGGCAAAGCGCCAAGACGTTGATCAATCCTAATATCGACGTAGAAGAAGCAACAGGAGAAGGGTTCACATTGGTAGTGGCCAGTAAATATGTGCGCTTGAAAATGAGCACTCATTGCTCAACACCCGCTGATTGACCATTGATAAAGCGGCAAAGCGTTGTTTAACAGGAGAAGAACATGGAGATTATGATATTAGCGGTACACCTATCTCAACAATCTCAACAATCCCAAAAACCAGTGGTCCACCCCATCCCAAAAATATCAACCCCAGTAGTCCACACCATCCCAACAAACCCCCTACACCCCCCTCACCCATCCCCTCAAAGACAGATGCCAAAACTCCTTCCAGAAATCATTCCACCACTTCGCCGTCTTGTACACATCGCCCTGCAGCAACCTCTTCGTCTCCTCTGGCAACTCGCGTTTCCCCTTTCCCCCTTTCTTCCTCTTGGCTCCCTTGCCCTTCTTCAAGTCGTCGTACTCTTTCTGGGTTAGGGATTCGTCGTCGGGCTCGGAGCGGGGGATGAGGGTGGGGGTGGGGGTGGTGGGGATGGAAGGGATGGTAGGGATGGTGGAAAGGGTAGGAATGGCGGAGCGCTTGTGCGGGCGTGGAATCATCTTGCCCTCTCCGAAGGTGACGTCTTGGACGTCGAAGACGCCGTGCATGTGGTCTTCCCACATGGCGGGGAGCTCGTTGGGGAGGAATCCGCGTTGGCGTTTGGCGAGGGGGTTTGAGGTGGGGGAGGAGGAAGGGGGGGCGGTGGTGGCGTTGTGGGTGGAGGTGGCGTTGTGGGAGGGGGTGACAGTGATGTTGAGGGATCTGGTGGGAGCCGTAGTGCTGATTTCGACCTCGATGGGCCCGGTAGTCTCGATGGGTGTGTCGTCAGTCTCGATGTAGGATTCCGGGGTCTGAGGGTTCTTCGCGGGCCCATGGTCTGCGCTTCCGTAGGAAGACCTGCGAAGTCTGCGGCTGGGGAGAGGGGCGAGCGTGAAAGAATGGGGGCGGTCGACAAGATCCTCGTCGACTTGGAATCCTTCGCCAGGACGGATAATGTGATTTTTCGAGGCCTGCATCTCGGTCAGCTCCTTTGCCAGTTGATGCCGAGTGCTGTCGCTGATGGGTCCCAGCTTCGCGACATCGTCGAAGTCGGCGGGTGGGCGCGCATGGTTGATCCCAGGGTCTGTTTCGTCAACCAAGAGATCACGAGGCTCGTTCTTGTGGTAGATCTTCTTGGCAATGAACGCGCCCCGGGGGTCCTGCTTCGCGGCTTCCTCGGGGGTCATGCGTTTGGGTTCGGTAAGGTCGCGCTTCATGACGAAGCGCCACTCGTCGCCCTGTGCGTGACCACTGTTGGGGCCTTGCGGAAGGGAAGGTTGCTCTTGCTCCGTGGTACGGACGGTGTCACGAGACCCTAGCGTTGGCTTGTCGTGGACTTGACCAAGATGAACTGGCTCTTCCGAAGATTGTGCTTGGCCTAAATTCAGAGTCAGCATTCCTCCTTTCTGTCAATGCATTGAGCAGAGGTGCATGCTTTGGGAGCGGATGCAGCGCAGACATAAGTCACGCTTCTTGAAAACCTGAAAGTGGTAATGGGTGCTTCGAAAGTTACTTACCTTCCTTGGTCTCGAGAGTGTTGTCACGTGGAAGAATGGGGCCAACACCCATGGGCCCGGAGCGAACCGGGATCTTCCCGAAACGGAAAGACTTGTAATGCTCCTTTTGTTCCTCTTCCGTGAGGTAGGTGCGAAGTTCCAACCCTCCCTCACTGCGTGGCAGGACCGGGCCGAGACCAAAGCCTACGGGCTGTTCCGTGGCAACGGTACTGGCTTCGTGAACCGAGGGAGCGTCAACCGGGATGAGCTTGTGGTCGAAGTCCAAGGCGATGCGAGCCTCTTCGGACGCATGCTTTTCCTGCTCCTGTGGCGGCAGGGTGTGCTTCTCCTGCCCCTTGCGCTGTCGTGGACTGATGACCTTGCCATCATTGCTCTCTGGAAGAACAGGTCCGGGTCCGAAGCCTAGACAAGTTTTGAATTCCGCGTGGCAGACATCGTCGTTCTCGGTAGCCAGGGTCGACTTCTTCTCGTGAGCGTCGAATGATTCTTGGTCGTTGGCTTCGAGTGCCTTGACGAAATCGGAGTCCGGTGGGTGGGGAGCACGCGCGTAGCAACGATGGTAGTCCTTACGGCAGACGTAGCCAGGATTGCGGGGGTGGTCGGCGTTGTGGTAGGTGGATGGGGTGGAGGGGGTGGCGGTGGGCTTGCGGGAGACGGTGATGGTGGGGTTGCCGTGTGGGAGGGAGCGAGTTGTAGGGTCAGGGTAAGGACTGGAACCGCCGGTAGGGATGACGGTGGGATGCAGATGAATTGCGGTGACAAGAGCGGTGTTAGAGGCCGCATGAGAGGCTCCGGAAGCGGCGGTCGTAACGTTGATTGGACGGACCATGCGGAAAGGCCCGGCTCGTGCGTCGACTGGGGCGCTGAGAAGGGTGCTGATGCCGACGAGGGCGAGTGCAGATAGGACCTGCATGATGGCTGGCAGAGGAAGGGGTTAGCAGTGAATCAAACAGGGATGATGAAGGGATTGTGGAATGGCATGGAAGGTGGTGATAGAGTGGCGATATGACGTGTCTCCTTTTCGGGGCGTAGAATTGTTGGATGACAAGCTTGCTTCACAGCGATGGAACCTAGGACTCAACGTTCGGGCGACATGGCAATCGTGAGCTGTTTCGTTCCTGGCGGCTTAAAGCTGACGCTTCACTGCATCGAAGGATGCTTGTAGGTGCAATACCTTCATCAATGGCAGACGGATGCATGGCATACCTTTCGCTTGTATATTCCCGGCAAGTCTATTGAGCAAATGGTACGATTTGTGGGAGCAGAGAATGCAAGTTATGTAGGCAGATGTGGATTAAGCGCGATGATATGTGGTCAAGTGGAAGAAGTTGATCCTCCAAGAGAGCAGGAGGATCCAGGACTTATGTACTACGAGGAGGTGGCCTGTGATATGAAGCAGCGCGAGAATTCTCTCGGGACCACGAAAAGCTGGAAACTTGCTGAGAGGCGCAACCTCTCTTTTTCCTTTTTGGGCAATGTGTCTAACAAGGGTTTTGCTTTGGGGCTGCAGAACCAAACAAACTTGCTCAGGAGGCGCAATCCACCATCCTATTCCACGCGCTGGTACGAATTGACATTTGTGAAAGGATGCAAAGACGCAAAGACGCAAAGACGGAATGTTGATGGGCTGAATCAGCAATAAAGACCCATAGCTGAAGAGGCCAACCTTTAAAGCGTTCCACTCACTCGATCAAAATACCTAAAAGTCAGGCTCGGAGAGAAACCTGAACTCAGATAGTACGAGGAACCTCTGAAAGATGCATTGACGGGGCGCCTAGAATGGGATAGTCCGTAAGAATATTCCAAGGTCATCAACTGAAGAAAATGTCAACCTCATGACTCATGTACGTTCTCAGCATGGGAACGTAGGCATTACAAAAAGGTCTTGATGTGCGGAAGGTGAATTCCAAGCCAGCATAACCAGACTGCTGTCGCAGTACGTCGGCCTATTGCCCGATATAAAAGAGGGGACGAAGACTATGGCCGGTCGGGAGGACTTGAAATTTGCAGAGTCTCCTTGGCTGAAAGACGGAAACATAATGAACCACAAAGTAGCCTAAGATTTCTAGGAAATGATGGCTAAAGCGGAAAAGGCTCACGACGTTAGGGCCCCATCGCTCCATCGCTAACAGAGAATCTTCGAAAGACGGAGCGGTAGTCAGCGACGGCATCTCGTCTCTCCAGCAAGCATCAAAATTCTGGATAGAGGAATTCTGGCATTGTTCGAGATTTTCCTTACCAATTATCGACAGCAAACGCAGGTAAACGACATAGAAGAAAGAAGACCGAGACGCACCTCAGTTCTCTCTAATTCTCGTATTCGTCTACGACTGGTCCTCGTCCAATCTTTCTCTCTCTCTGCTTGCTCTCTTCTTCTCCTCGAATTCGTTACACTCCTAAGCCATCGTCTGAACCGTCAATATCTCACCGTCATCTAACCCAGCTCCACGTTTACCATTGCCCAATCCCAGCATCCCCATCTCCGCAGCTACTGCGCTCAACAGCGCAACCGGAAATTCAGCTCTTCTGCTCTCCATCTCTCCGCCAGCATCCGTGACCAGAAGGCATGTGGATCCATCATGCACCGTCTGAGTGTCAAGGATAAAGTACGTGCTGGTGGCGAAGAAGGAGCAGGCATCTGCTATAGGGGCAATGAGAGAGAGAAAGATATTGTGAATCTCGAATGGAAAATTTTTCCGGAACTCAAAGGCATAGACCGAAGGGCTGGAGCTGAGGGATAGCGTATCCGACAGGTCGGAAGACTGCAGCACTGCGAGATCGGCACGGTCCGTGTAATTGAAGCTGCTTGCTGCATTTTCTTCGAAGAAGCGGTGAAGCGTCTACATTCGGTCATCGATGGTGCTTTGCAGGTGTGGAGAAAGCAGGTATTACAATAACGAAAGACTCACCCCCCTCGGGACGTCAGCGGTGCAGAAGACCAAAAATTTGGTTTTGCTGTCTCCTTCGCCCTCAGCCTCATCGCCCAGCATTGGCTCTTTCGCACCTGAGGGTCCCTGCTCTTCCAGCTTAGCAGCAATCCTTGCCCTCATAATTTCAGTCTCTTCGTCTCGCCGCTTGAGGCGTTCCCAGTCGTCTTTACTACATGGCGTATCAATGTGGGCTGTAAGAGTCTACATCGTTATCCTCAAACGACGAACCTCTTAGGCGTCTTGTTCACAAGGATTGGAAAATCATAGTAACGACCATTGAGGTTCAAGTTCATGGCATCATGCAGAAAGCAGGCATGCCCTGGTGCGCTGTCAGATGTCTTGATCAGGTCATACAGGACATCAGCGGTAGACGATTCGGATTAGATTTGTCTCTCGAACACAGGGTAGATGCGACCAACACGAAAGCCACTTACTTCTTGCTTCATGTATATGACAGTCAAATACCAACCTCGGCTTATCGTCGTGGAAATAAGGCGAGGGAATCATGGCGGGGACGCAATTGGGGGAAAGTTGATCTGTGTGCGTATCCAACAGCAGAGCGTGGTTGTGTTGTCGATCTGATTTGCTCTTCACTATGTGCAGGTAATGTTGCGTGCTGAGGTCTGCTGACAGCGTCGCGAAATCCATGATAATGTCGGACTAGTAGTCTGCGCTGTGTAGGCTCAAGCCACAGGGTTTGATATAGAGTCGACACGACGTATCCCACGCGCCAGCAGCAATGAGTGCACCTTGTCTCGGCAAGAGCCTGATAAGACCTTTCGTTTTGGCTCTGTTCGATTTCCAATGGTTATTGTCCTCAAAGGCGTGATACGGTTCGACTGTTTGCCTCTCCTGCAATGGCTGGTCACTGGTTGATCACTTCATCATCATAGCGTCGACATGTTTTTTGAGAGTGCCAAGGACTTAGTCGCGCCGTTGCAAGTGCACCCTGCCGGCACATGAGATAATCTAGAACCAAAGTCGACCGCCAATATGGTTGTCAAAGATCCTCGGCATACGACAACGCAAGGTAGGCTGGATCAGCAGCAATCAAGACTCAGAAGTCCGCAAAGCATAACGAACTAGTCATCCACGGATCGACAGAGATCATATAAGGGCGAAAATTGGATCCATAGAGGTGCCCTTGAATGATGATAGACAATAAAGATGGACAATCAGGTGCACACTGCTCGGATAAACTTCGTGTGAACTTCGGGCCGAAGATCCTCCCCTCTCCACCATTTCGGGCAACACTGCCGATGCGCAGCTTCATGAAACACTTGACTCGTGCCAGAGTATCTGCGTCTCCAACGGATCAGCATGGTAGCATAACATCGGGCTGTCCAGTTGGTTCCTCCTCTGCGATATCGCCTAATTTGAAGATCCTAATACCCTTCGGAATATTAGCTGTGGAAGAGGATGCCTCCGCTTACCGACGCCCTCCTTTCGATGATCGCGTGCAATACAGACGACTTAGGGTACTTTATGAAAGACTTTTCAACTTACAACTTGTGTCGCTGGGATGTATTACAAGCGAAGAGCTTTCCTTCCATCGTCCCTCGCCTAAGTCAACGGCTCTGAGATCTAATCGCTCTTTGGAACCTCTCTTGTTATTATCAATGCAATTCCATTTGGTAATTACGGCTACGCATACACCGTGCACCCCGGCTTCCTTAAGGAATCTCCCCATCTCTCCTCCTCCCATCCCCCCAGCACACCATTCTGCCCCTCCTCCTCCCCTCCCCCAAACCCCTCCTCCTCCACTTCCCCCAGCCCATCCTGTCGCCCCTTCCTCGCCCGTCGTCCCCGCCTCACATCCCTCCACGCCATCCCCGCCAAAAGCCCATGATACGTACTGTGCGCCCCTGTCAGCCCCATCATCAAACATCAACCGCCATGCAAATCCATTAAACCATTTCTCCCAACCATCCCCATAAATACCTCACCTCGCTCTTCAGGGATCAGAAACAAGACACGCGGGGGGGGGGGGGGGGGGGGGGGGGGGGGGGGGGGGGGGCGCGGCCGCCGCCCCGCCCGCCCCGCGCCCCCCCGCCCGCGCCGCCCCGCCCCCCCCCGGCCCGCCGGCGGCGCGCC